>Ga0208044_1000081_pt1 | contig 100774 bp, 101 predicted proteins | sample Sb_taG_8_FD_187712 | JGI IMG/M metagenome (GOLD analysis project Ga0208044, IMG submission 187712) | Peat soil microbial communities from Weissenstadt, Germany - Sb_50d_c_BC metaG (SPAdes) (version 2) | ecosystem: Environmental > Terrestrial > Soil > Wetlands > Peat | place: Germany...
ACCATGGGGGTTCTCGGCAAGGGCATTGGATTGGTGGAGCGCGAACATGTAATCAGCTTCCTTCATCTCAAGCGCACGTTCCACACGTTGAATCCTCTTGATTCGAACAAATTCACCGGTGTGTGGACTCCGCCGCTCGGATCCACACACATCATTACGGCAGTGGACGGGTCGATAAGCCGCACCCAGGGCGCGGCGAATGTTGTGGCATGGGCGGCCGATGTCAGCCAAAACTTTATTCCTTGGGTGTTCGAATCCAATGTGGCTGAAAATAAATTTGGGCCGATCGTAAAAATCACAGACTCAACCAATTTCGGCAGCGTAGTTTCGCCGATCGCGTTTGATACGAAAACCAACCAAGCCGTTGTGGGAGGAGGGACGGGAGCTTTTGACACGAATCCTGTGATTGGGTTGATCGATCTCACCAAGGGCACGTTCAGCGAGTTTACCGGGGTGGGATTGGGGTTTATCAATGGCGTCGCGGTCGACTCAGCCGACGGTATTGCCTGCACGACGACTGAAGACGACGCCAGCGTGGAATTCTACGATCTCAAGTCCGAGACCGGCTTCACCGTGGTGCTGCCGGGATCAGGCGGACAGCAGTTCCTCAGCGGCTGGGATGTGGAATTTGATTCAATCCACAAGCTGTTCGTGGTGGCCCAACCCAATTCGAGCACGGGGACGGGCAGCTCGATCTATGTTTACGACACCAAGGGCAATGTGAAGAACACTCTGAATGGGTTTAGTTTTCCGACTCCCATGCGCCTTGCGCTGAACCCAAGCAAGCGCACCGGCTGGGTTGATGGTCCGGTTAATGGCGAAATTCAGTCGTTCAAGTACTAGCGGCGTTTGAAGAACTCGGGTGTGATCCATCTGAGGAACGCGCACGGCCGAGGGGCGACGCCAACGGTGTCTCGGATTGCTGATCCCCAGAAGGCGCCGGTTATCCCTCTATGGTCGCGTGTCGAGCGGGTGCTTGGTCTTGTCGAAGAATTCGTTTTGCCGCATCAGGCTTTCCTGGTCGGATTTGACGGCGCGAATTGCGGTTACGATGGCGTCTTGCCAGGCTTTCATTTCAAACTCGCCACGCTCGCGCGTCGCGGCTGCGCCGTCGCCGGAATAGTGATTGGGGAAGCGGGCGTACCACCAGATGCCGGTATAAAGAGTGTTGGGTAGCTTCAGACGGGCTTGGTCGGCTCCCGATTCTTGATTGGCCCGGTCCATGTGCACCAGATTCGGTGTGGCAATCAGCATCTTCGAGGTCTCGGACTCGCCTGCGTGCAGGTCGACTGAAGTCTTCTTCGCCGGTCCTCTGGCCGGTGGTTCCACCAATCCCATGACGTAGACCACGTAGTCGTGCGGCTTCTCCAGTTGGGTCTGGGCGAAGAAGGGAAGCAGGTTCTCGTTGCCGCCGTGGCCGTTCACGATGATGACCTTCTTGCAGCCGTTGCGGGCCATTTCGTCGGTGGTTTCCTGTAACAGCTCCAGTTGCAGATGGGTGCTGTAGGCGATAGTGCCGGGCTGGTGGCGCGCTTCGAAGATCTGTCCGAAGTAATACTGGGGAAACACCAAGGCGTACTCCTGCTCGGCGGCGTGCAGAACCTCGTAACGGACCTTGAACAGGTCAGTTCCCAGCGGCAAATGGGGGCCATGCTTTTCCACAATTCCGAAAGGCAAAAGGCAAGTGCCCTTGGATTGCTCGATTGCCGACTGGAATTCGGCGGCGGTGAGTTCTTCCCAGTGGGTGGAGAGTTTGGCTTGCGACCGTCCCTGGCTTGTGCAAAACATCACGATGGCGAATGTAATCAGAGTGTTGCGCATGAATCTTTTTCCTCAGGCAATGGCGCATTCTAGCACTGGGTACGCCCGGTTACTTTGGTCACCATGACCGGTCCGCTGAGGGCGGGATATGATCCAAGCATCGGACGTTGCCATGAAGAAATTGAAATTCCTTCTCTCCCTTACCAATAACGACAACGACTATCAAATCGAACAGGCGGCTGCCGCTGAACAGGCCGCCAAGCGTCTGGGTGCGGAGGTGCAGATCATCCACGCCGAAAATGACTCGGTTACCCAGAGCCAGCAACTTCTGAAGATTATCCAGTCTCGCAGCGACTCGCTTCCGGATGGAATCATTTTTGAGCCCGTGGGCGGGACTGCCCTGCCGCAAGTGGCGCGCGCCGCCGCCATGGCCGGAATCGGCTGGGTGGTGCTGAATCGTGACGTGGAATATATCCCCGAACTGCGCAGGGCTTATCGGGTTCCGGCTTTTTGCATTACCTCGGACCATGAAGAAATCGGACGCATCCAGGGCCGGCAATTGGCGGCAATCCTGCCCAATGGGGGAGCGGTTTTATATATCCAGGGCCCATCGGAAAGCCTGGCGGCCAAGCAGCGGGCGTTTGGCATGTATGAGACCAAGCCGGCCGAAGTGCAGGTCAAGGTTCTGCGGGCGCAGTGGACGGAAGCCAGCGCGCAGCGGACCGTCAGTTCATGGTTGCGCTTGTCCACTTCTCAGCAGACTCATCTTGATCTGATCGCAGCCCAGGACGATTCCATGGCCCTGGGCGCGAGGAAGGCAATCCAGGAAGAATTGAACCTGCCGGCGCGCGAGCGCTGGTTGAAGTTGCCCTACATCGGTTGCGACGGTCTTCCGAACAGCGGGCAAGCCTGGGTGCGCCGCGGCTTGCTGACGGCCACCATCTTTGTGCCGCCGAATGCCGGCACCGCTATGGAGATGCTGGTGGAGGCCATCCAAAAGGGCACGCTGTATGAGGAGCGCTCATTGATTGCGCCTGTGCCGATTCCGGCACTCGAGGTCTTGGCCGCTGCCTACGCTAAGAAGATCTGCGCCCTTTCTGCGGAAAGGTGAGCCTGGAAGATCTCGTCGCGCTGGACGGTCTAACAGTTGTTGTATCCCATTAAGAACTGTCATCACGAGCGAAGCGAGGGATCTGGGTGTCTGCCTGCCAAGGCGATACTGGTGGTGCGGGCAAGAACCTAGATCCCTCGCTCTGTTCGGGATGACAGGTGTGTTTCGGCGGGATGACAGGTGTGTTTTTAGTTCACGCTATATCTGAAACATGATCTCAGCTTTTGTTTTTCGTTTGTGAACCGGCGCCTGCCTTGAGCGAAGTCGAAGGGTGTCGTCTGTGGTTAATCAGCTCTGACTTCCGAAGTTGTGGCTGCTCTTGCTACAGTAGTGCTTCTTGAAGGAGCACTTATGCCCACGCTGGTAGCGCAGCCCACTCGCATTTCTGCCGCCGGAACCAAACCCAAGCTGATCGAGGAATACATTGGACGAGTCAACACCCAGACTGCCGGGGTCAGCGTCGCCCACATGCGCAGCCCGCAGGGCTGGGAAGAGCCGGGACAGACTCCGGAGTTCGACGAGTTTACCCTGGTGCTCAAGGGCATGGTGCGGGTGCGGCACAAGGGCGGTCAGATAGACGTGACCCCAGGGCAGGCGGTCATCGCGCGTGGCGGCGAGTGGATCCAGTACTCCACTCCGGGCGAGGGGGGCGCGGAATATATTGCCGTCTGTCTGCCGGCCTTCTCGATGGAGACGGTTCACCGCGACACCAAGTAGGTCGGGCTCTTGGTTCAAACGGTTCGCGGTGCGGCCTCAGGCCATCGCTCCATTGCGCTGACTAAAGGCCAGGCTTTCGTGCTTGCGGGCTTCGTACCAGAGCGCAAGCTCGACCCGATTCCAGAGTCCAAGTTTGTCGTAGATGATGCGAAGGTGGTTTTTTACGACATGCTCGGTGGTGCCAATGGCGTCGGCTACTTCGCTATTTTTGAGTCCTTGGGCGACGAGCTCGATGACCTGCTTCTGGCGTGGGCTGGGGGTACGGGTTCCGTAGAGACCGCCTGCGGGTACGGCTGCTTCCGTTCTTGAGGGCTGCATAGTGACTCCTGATTTAGCCACGTGCGGCCACACGTAGGCTGGGTATGAATGCTTTGGACGGTTCGATGGTTCCGAGTGACGCTGCCTCCAACACTTCGATTTTTGAGAGCCGGCGCGCGGACGCGCCTGCGAGCAGATTGTCGAACTGAAAGCGGGGCGAGCACAGCGTAAGTCGTCACAAGCGGTTGTGACGGTCGTCACACGGAGGAAAACTGGCACGGCAACGGCAAGAATCGAGGAACTTTGTGCCGTTCCCAGAATGGTTGTCCGGAGGAAATCAAGTGACCCCGCAGTTAGTTTAAGGCTATGGATCACGGCTGAGGGGATTGGGTGGATGAAAACTGAGTGTGACCGTTGCGTTTCCTGGGGCCGTCACATGCCAGCGTCGCCAAAATGGCGAAAAATGGGCGCCCGACATCGGTTCGGTCGCCTGTCGTCAGCTCAAGGCACATGCGATTGTTCTGGCCCGCGCTGCCCGAACGGATAGAATGTCCCGGTAAACGGAGAGCTCATGCCTCTTACTTCTACCGATTGGATTGTCATTGTTGGGTATTTGCTGGTCAACCTGCTGATTGGGCTTTACTACCGCCGGCGGGCTAGTGGGAACACGGAGGAATTTTTCATCTCGGGGCGCGATGTTTCGTGGTGGCTGGCGGGGACTTCGATGGTGGCGACCACTTTTGCGGCTGACACGCCCCTGCTGGTCTGCGGACTGGTTGCGCGGCAGGGCATCGCGGGTAACTGGATCTGGTGGGGCTCCTGCGTCGGCGGCATGATGACGGTGTTCTTCTTCGCGCGCTACTGGCGGCGGGCTGAGGTGTTGACGGATGTCCAGTTGGTCGAGCTTCGTTATGGGGGGAAGCCGGCGGCGTTTTTGCGTGGTTTCAAGGCTATTTATCTTGGGCTTTTTATGAACTGCTTCATTCTGGGATGGGTGACGCAGGCCATGGTCAGCATCATCACGGTTTTGCTTGGTCCGGTGATTGCTCAGGGGCGCGTGCTGCAAGTCTCGATCGGCGGTCACGTTTATCAGCATACGCTGGGCGATCCGCGCTACACCTCGGTGCTGATCTGCATCTTCATCCTGATTCCGTTCACTGGGCTCTATACGTTTATCGGTGGGCTTTGGGGCGTTTTGGTGACGGACCTGTTTCAGTTTGCCTTGAAGATGACCATGATTATCGTGTTGGCCTGGGTGGCTGTGACGAAAATTGGAGGGATGCAGGCTCTGCAAATGCATCTGCAGGTGATCGAGAACAATGTTCGGCAGACCGGAGTCCGAACCGCGGATCCCGTGGCGTTTTTGCCTGACTTTCATCTTGGCCTGACTACCAACGCGCTTTGGACTCTGCCGGTGCTGACCTTCATCGTGTACTTGGGAATGCAGTGGTGGTTGGCTTGGTATCCGGGGGCGGAGCCGGGCGGCGGCGGATACGTTGCGCAACGCATGTTCAGCGCCAAGGATGAGAAGAATTCGCTGGGTGCGACCCTGTGGTTCAACATCGCGCATTATGCGTTGCGGCCGTGGCCTTGGGTGATTACTGGGCTAGTGGCGATTGTGGTTTATTCGCCGAATGGAGGGCTTCATCCCAGCGCGGCTTTTGTGCAGAATCCGGAGCAAGGCTATGTGATGGTATTGCGGGACTATCTTCCTCCGGCCCTGCGTGGGTTGATGGTTGCGGCCTTTCTCGCTGCTTTCATGTCCACGATTGGAACTCAATTGAATTGGGGCAGTTCGTATCTGGTGAACGATCTCTATAAGCGCTTTTTCGTGCGGGGCGCGAGCGAGCGGCACTACGTCATGCTCAGCAAGATTTTTACTGTGGTTTTGGTGCTCGGCAGCGGCTACACGGCGATGCAGTTGACCTCGATCAACCAGGGCTGGCAATTGGTGTTGAATATCGGCTTCGGGACGGGGGCGGTTTATATTCTGCGCTGGTACTGGTGGCGGATTAATGCATGGAGCGAGATTTCGGCGATGGCGGTTGCGGCCGCGATGACCATTGCGCTCAGCCGCATTTCGCTCACCGGCAATAACGCGTTGGTGTATGCCAAGACTGCGCTCATCACCGGATTGGTCACCACGATTGCGTGGTTGATCGCGACCTTTGTGACCAAACCGGAGTCGCAGCAGACTCTGGTGGGGTTCTACAAGCGGGTGCATCCGACGGTGTATGGCTGGAAACAGGTCGCCAAGCTCGTGCCCGAACTGCCCGAGGTGCGGGATTTGGCGGGCAATGCATTCAACTGGGTGATGGGAGTGATTCTGGTTTATGGATGTTTGTTTGGGATCGGCAAACTTGTTTTTCAGCAATGGTTCTGGGGAATCCTGCTGTTGCTGGTCTCGGCGGTGGCTGGTTATCTGATCTTTTGGGACCTTTCTCGGCGGGGGTGGGCGACCCTGACTGGGGCATCGGTTCCGCAGACTAAAGCACGGGCGGGGGCGCCCGCGCCTACATCGCAGACTTAGTCGCGCTGAGTCGGCATCGCGGTTCAGAATAATGAGGTCAGGGTTTTTTCGGAGTTAAACCACAGGCTTGCTTAACCCGATTCAGATCGAGGCCGGCGGGAGAAAAGCTCGTAATCTCTGGACCCTCTGGGGTCCGGATCTCGACTTTGAATAGCTGCGCCCCGAGCATCTCACGTGTGGTTCCTTTGTCCATGGAAAGGAAGTGGCCATTGACCCAGTTCCAGCCGTGATTGCTGTGGGAATTGTCTACGCGGACGAGCACCTCCATTTGCGGGCGTCCCCAGAAACTGGGATGGTCTGGCGGCGCAATTCGGGCATTGGGATGAAAGTCGGCTAAGTCTAGTTTGCCAGCGGTGCAGAACAGTATGATCTTGGGATTGGACCGGCTTCCCGGTAATGAATTGTCGGCATCGAGTTCGAATCTGGTCTTCTTGACTAAGGTCATCTGGTCCTGCGAGTCGAATTCCATCCATTTTCCGCCGGCGCTGATACCGCCTTCCTGCGCAAACAAGGCGGCCGCTGCACAAAGCAGGATGAAGCACGCGGCGAATGCGTTCACAGGAAACATCTGGCGATTGGCTGCACCGGCAGAGCTCAACTTTTCCACTGTCTTTTCCTGACTGTTAGTGTTCAATCTCTTCCTCATCTGGGCTCCTCTCCAGTTAATTCTCGAAGCCGCCCATTTACTGGTTACTCACTTGGTATAAAACCTGCGCCCCTGTGAAAGTTGCGGCTTGAGTTCCCTTGAACTCCTGTCCGAAACCCCCGCTTGCCTAGTCAATCGCATTGCAGTCGGAGGAGAATTGCAAGCACGGAGGATCGATAACCTCGGTAACACCAGTTGGTTACTGGTGGGCGCTATAGGATTCGAACCTATGACTTCCACCGTGTGAAGATGGCACTCTACCGCTGAGTTAAGCGCCCAACCCGAATCAGCCGCTATATTGTAGCAAAGAAACAGTTTTTTCGTGGACTCGTTCATGATAGCCTATGGTTCGCAGCTCCGGATCCTGCCTATGCGAGGTGAACTCCGGAGGACTTGTGGCAGTGCCGGATGCCGAACCGATTCAGCCTCGCGAAAGTGCCCGCAGGCTCCTCACCCGAGGGGACTTCCCAGCCTCTTCCGGACTCCGAAACTGCGCAACTTTCTGACCCCGGACGGGTTCACTCCAGTGTGAGCAGTGTAGCCATGAATCGCGGGTTCCTCCCGATGGCGGGCGCGCCGTCTCGTGCCGAGGCGAAGATTGTGGGCGACCAATCCAGTGAAGGATTGAGCGATGCCCAAATCATGCTGCGAGTGAAAGCGGGCGATGAGTCGGCTTTCGAGTATCTGGTGCAGAAATACCGCCGGCCGATGCTTGGCTTTATGTATCGCATGGCTCACAACACTGCCGTGGCGGAGGATCTGGCGCAGGAAGTGTTCTTGCGGGTGTACCGTTCCCGCGAGAAATACGAAGCCAGCGCGAAGTTCACGACCTGGCTGTATCGAATCGCGAGCAATCTGGCGGTGAATCACGCGCGCGATACCCGGCACGAACGTCCGGAAAATACGGTGAGCCTGGACGAACCGGACCAGGAAAGCGGGTTGACGGTGGACGTGCCCGACAATTCGCTCACCGCGGAAGAGACGATCGTCCGGCGGGAGCGATTGGCCGCCATCCGGCAACGGGTGCAGGCGCTGCCCGAACGGCAGAGAGTTGCAGTCATTATGCACAAGTATCAGCAGATGGATTATCGCCAGATTGCGGAAATTCTCAAGCTGAGCGAGTCCGCTATTAAGTCGCTGTTGTTCCGCGCGTATGAAACCTTGCGCGTGCAACTGAAGGAATTTGTATGAAGGAAGCAGTCATGAAATGCAATGAAATTTGCGAACTGATGCCGGACGTGGCCGCCGGCTTGGAGGTGGTCGCGCCCGAAGTGAATAAACATCTCGAAACCTGCGCTGGTTGTGCGGGCAAGCTGAAAGAGTTCCGCCAGACCATGGCGTTGCTCGATGAGTGGCAAGTGCCCGAGCCGTCGCCGTATTTCGACGTGCGGCTCCGGGCTCGCCTGCGGGAGGAGATGTCGCGGCCGCCGGTCGGCTGGTGGCAATGGGTTCGGAAGCCTGCGCTGGCGGTTTCGCTGTCAGTGATCATGGTAATGAGCATCACTTTGTTGTTCCGTACGGATCCTGGCTGGAGTCCTACGTCGGGCGGTCCAACAGCCATGGTGGCTGAACCGGGGACGGCGGTGGGCGACTTGCAGGCGCTGGACCGGAACCATGATTTGTATTCTGATTTCGAAATCCTTGACGATCTGCAAGCGCAGCAGGATGTGGACGCTAATCCGTGACCAGCAAGATATTCGGGGATTCGCCCAGGCAGGGTCTAGGAGAGACGGGGGGAAAGTGCGGGTGAAGTTCATAAGGGGAGGGGTCGCGATCGCGGCTCTTGCGCTGGCGCTAACGGGGGTTGCTCCGTGCCTGGCGCAGGCCCGTCATCCAGAGCAGCAACATGCCCCGCACCCGGTGCCCCGACCCCCGAAACAGCAGAACGCTCACGCCGGACAATGGTTGCGCCAACATAATGATCCTGTGCAACAAAGGAAGGCGCTGCAAAACGATCCCCAGTTTCGCAGCCTACCCCCGCAGCAGAAGCAGCATTTGCAGAATCAGCTGGATCGTTTCAACCGCCTGCCGCCCCAGGAGCGGCAGCAAATGCTGAAGCGCATGGATACCTTCGGGCACCTGACCCCAGAGCAGCAAGACACCGCACGGCAACTCCATTCGCAAATGCAGCAACTCCCGCCGGAGCGCCGGCAGGCAGTGCGGAACGCCATCCAGGCTTTGCGGGCGATGCCGCCGCAAGCGCGCCAGCGTCAGATCGAAAGCGACGCTTACAAGAAACAGTTCTCACCTGAGGAACGAAACATCCTGGGCGGCGCTTCCAAGTTGCCCCTGGCGCCAGCCGGACCCGGCGCAGCCGAACCGCCGGAGGAGTAAGAAGCCTGCCGTCGAACTCCCGACACCGTGTGGTTCGATGACATTGTGACTCTCATCCGCTAAAGAAGCCTCGTTCGGGGAAGCCTGCGAAGAAACTGCAAATTGGCGTTTAGGATTTGAAAGGGCGGGCCTTTCTAGCCGCGCCGACGCTACGCTTTACGACTTATGGCACGGCTAAGCCGTGCCCCTTCAAGACTCCCACGCTTGGAAAGTTTCTTCACAGTTTGTCCAGACCGTGCCATCAGAAGTTGCAGCCGGTTCCGATGTTTAAGCAGAGGGCGCGCACTCTCCACCATTACGAAAACCGCACTAAGCCCCCGAGATTCAAACCGTAGACATGCCAAAGAAAATCGCCACCGGACCGTGAGGTCCGGCGGCGAGAGTTTAGCCATTCAACCGTCGAGGACAGGACTACGGTTTGATCTCAAATACGGTGCCGCCGCCGTGACTCCCTCCCGCGGAGGTCGTGCCGAAGACGTTCCCTTTGACCAGAATGACTCCGCCGCGAGGATAATATCCATCGCTGCTGACGGTGTCGAAAGACCAAAGCAAGCTCTCCTTATAACTGCTGCCTGAGACCTTTAGCTCGTAAACGGTGCCGGCGTTTTGCGTGCCTTTTCCGCCATATATGGTTGTACCGTAGAGATTACCTTTTGCGTCCAAGGTTACGCCAGCGCCGTAGTAGGGATTTAGGCCATCCTTGTCGCCGGCCTGGAAGCTGTAGATAACGCTCTGCGTGTATGTATTATTCGCGCCCGCAGTCAGCTTGAAGACGGTTCCGCAGCCGCCACTGCACGTCTCAGCAGAGCCGCCATAGTAGGTCGTGCCATACATGTTGCCCTTTGCATCCATGGTCAGGCTGGAATCAGGGTAGACTCCGTCTCCACCTTCGAGAAAGTAGAATACGTTCTGTCCGACCCAGATATTCCTTGCTTGAAACAGTCTGTAGATCGTGCCGGCGTTGTAGGCAAATCCGCCGTAGTAGGTCGTGCCGTAGAAGTAGCCGTTTGCGCCCTGCGTGATTCCGCCGACTGGGTAATAGGCGCCGCCGTTTTGAGAGCTAAAGGCGTGGATCACTTTATACTTCCAGGCGCTTTTCGAAGGCGCCAACTGGAAAACAGAGCCTTGGTTGTTCACGCCGCCGTACTCGGTTGTGCCATAGAGATTGCCGGCGGTGTCAAGCGACAATCCAGCCTGGGGCAAATATCCGTCTTTTTGTCCGGAGCCGAGGAAGGCATGGAGAATGGTTTCCTTCCAGGTGCTGCCAGACTTGGTCAACTCAAACACCGTGCCGCAATTGCAACTGGAGCCTCCATATTCGGTGGTACCGTACAGATTCCCTGCCGCGTCGAAGACGAGTGGGGAATATACCGGATACTCTCCATCCGTCGTGCCCCCGGCAAAGGAATAAAGAAGGGTTTCGGTCCAGACGCCGCCCGACAACTTCAACTCAAAGACCGAGCCCAAACCGCTGGAGCCGCCCTGGTAGGTCGTGCCGTACAGATTCCCCGCTTTGTCGGCCACCAGGCCAGCATAGGGGGAATATCCGTCGCCCGTGTAGTTGGGGAAGTCGTAAATCACGGTCTCAGTACCGGCGGCCCAGGCAGAAGCTGCGAAGGCCAGAGTCACTACAAACAACACAAGCGCTTTCACGCGCATAAATTCCTCCTTGAGTAAGTGCTACATATTGCTTCTTGGGATCGCAAGTTCGGCTTGCGCCCGCCGACGAACAATTGTTCTCGCTGGATCCCCACCAAGGATCCCCTACGTGCGATTCGGGTTGTGATGATTCAATCCGAGCCCGGGTCCAGACCAGCCATCCTCAACATCAGACATCCGAAATGGAAATGCCCTTGCCGTGGGGACGGCGAAAGGGGAGATGGGCCTTCCACAACGAACTGATCAGATGCCTTAAAAAATGTCGGGATATTGTCGGCCAACGGCCGAGCGCTGTCAAGATGAAAAAGTTTGCAGTGTATTGGTCAGCACGCGGGAGGCTGTGCAAATCAGGGATGAAAGGCTCGGGTCTAATTCATCAAGGCAAGCATTCTGCGGATGGAGAGTGCGGTCTGGCGGATTTCGTCGGCGTCGGAGGCGTCGGGCGACATCTTCAGATATTGCTCCAGGTCTTCCACCGCGCCCGAGGTCTGGCCGAGGCTGTAGCGCAGGAGAGCACGCTGCTTGACGTCTTCGGGAGAGCGAGGATAGATCACCAGCACCAGGTCGACCAGGGGCAGAACCTTGCGGAAATTGCGCGTGGAGAGGTGAACCGTTTTGAGATTATTCAAGATACGCGTCAGTATCTGGCGGCGGCTGACGGCGAAAAGAAACTCGGGGCGCAGTGTCATCTGGCCGGAATAAATTTCGTCGAGACGGCGCTGACAATCCTGCGGGCTGAGGATATCCCCACCGTTGAAGCAGTCGACCAGGGTCTCACGGCCGTCGATGTCGTAGTGTTTGAGCAGGAAATGGCCGGGCATGCCTACGCCGAACAATGGGAAGCCGAGACGCCGACCCACCTCCATGTAGATCAAGGCCAGCGTGATGGGGATTCCAAGGCCACGGTCGAGGACATCGTTTAGAAAAGAGTTGCGATGATCATAGTAATCCTCGCGATTGCCTCGCAACCCGGCCTCGTCGAACAGGATGTGATTCAGAGCGGCAATGGTCTGCGCGGGGTCGCCGACGTCGGCGATGCGAGTCTCGGCCATGCGCGCCAGTTCATCGACGCGGACGACGTAGGATTCAATGTCGAGATCAGGATACTCGGTGCGGGCGATGGTCAGGGCGGCGCGCACCAGGTCGATATCCTCGTCGCCGACTTGAGGACCTACCAGCGCGGCGAAGGCCTCGGCAATCGCGGGCTGGCCATGGTTGCCCATGGGTTCATGCTAGCAGAAGTGAGGGAGGAATATCCGTCTGGGTGGACTTGGCTGGACTTAGAATTCATCGGATTGCTGATCAGGTCTGTCGTCCCGAGCGAAGCGAGGGATCTGGGTTCTTCCGGCGGTCGGCAAGAACCCAGATTCCTCGTCGCTTCGCTTCGGAATGACAGGAGGATGGATCGTTATTGCCGCAGAAGGTTCTTGGCGATGAACAACACGTTCGCCGGGCGCTCGGCCAGCCGCCGCATCAGGTAGGGATACCACTCAGTGCCGAACGGGATGTAAACCCGCATGCGCCAGCCGTCGCGCGCCAGGCTCTGCTGCAGATCGCGGCGGATGCCGTGCAGCATCTGGAACTCGAATGCGTCGCGGGAAATTCTTTCGCGAGTGGCGAAAGCTTTGGCTTGATTGATGATGTTTTCGTCATGCGTGGCCAAGCCGTGATAAACCTTGCTCTTCATCAGAATCTTCATCAGCTTGACGTAGTTGGCGTCGACTTCCGACTTGGGCTGAAAGGCAATCTCAGGCGGCTCTTTGTAGGCGCCTTTGCACAGGCGAATGCGGATGCCTTCCGCCAAGAGGTTTTCGACATCGCTCTCGGAGCGCCGCATGTAGCTCTGAATGACCGTACCCACGCATCCCTGGTTGGCGGGCACGCGATGCAGTTCGTGGACGAAATCGAGAGTGCGCTGCGTATAAGGTGAACCTTCCATGTCGACGCGGACAAAGTTGCGCGGGTTCATGGCAGCGGCCTTGGCCACGAGTGCAGCCACCTGGTCGCGAGCCAGTTTTTCGTCTACGTCGAGGCCCATGTGGGTGAGCTTGAGGCTGATGTTGGCATTTAGCTTTTGCTCGGCGATGTCATCCAGCAACTGGTGATAGAGCTGGGCGCTGGCCCGCGCCTCGTCGGCATTGGTGACGTTTTCGCCGAGATTGTCGATGGAGACGCTCAGCCCTGACTGGTTGACCGTGCGAGTGGCCCGGAGCACGCCTTCAACCTGGGTGCCCGCAACAAAACGGCTGGAGAATTTCTGGCCGATAGAAGAACGCTCGGCAACCGCGCGCAGCCAGTGGCTCTCCGACAGTGAGATGAAGAGCGCCCTTAGCACCGTACGCCTGCGCAGGTAGAGAAGATGGGTTTATGACTACCTTGCACGTACATGAAGATCACAGGAATTTGTATCACAAGTATGGTCGTCCGGGTGTGAGCGCAATCATGGTGACGAGCGAATCATCAAGTCAGAAACACTTCGTCCACGTAACACCAGCGCCAGTTCTCTCCCGGCTCGAAGGACTGCATGACTGGGTGCTTGGTCTGGTGAAAGTGCTTGGTGGCGTGCTTGTTCTTGGACGAATCACAGCAGCCAACGTGACCGCAGACCAGACACTCCCTCAGGTGGACCCAGGTATCGCCCATTTCCAGGCACTCCTTGCAACCTTTGCCGCTCGGCTTAACCTGGCGAATTTCTTTTACGTGGGGACAAGTTGCTTGTGCGTTTGGCATGCATCGCCTCCAGAATAAATATCGGTGAAGTCTCAGGAAACGCGAAGTATGAATTTCAAGTCGCGCCCGCACGGGCGTGGACGCCTGCGCCCACATTGTTACTGGCCCTGTTCTTCCAAAAATTTTTCTACTTCCAATGCCGCCATGCAACCGGTGCCGGCAGCCGTAATTGCCTGGCGATAGCGCCGGTCTTGCACATCGCCGCAGGCATAGACTCCAGGCACACGGGTGAAGACGTTGTTCGTCGTCTTCAGATAGCCGTCCTGATCGGTATCGAGCTGACCTTCGAACCACTTCGCGTTGGGGATGTGGCCAATGCCCAGAAACATTGCACTGGTGGGGAAATCCCAGACTTTGTCAGTCTTGAGATTCCGCAGTTTTAAGCCCGTGACTTCTTTCTTATTAACGTCGTGTACGTCTTCCACCACGGTATCGAGGAGGAACGAAATTTTCTCGTTGTGCTGAGCGCGTTCCAGCATGATCTTGGAGGCGCGGAAATGTTCGCGGCGATGAATGACTGTGACCTTGGTGGCGAAGCGGGTCAGGAAAATCGCTTCTTCCATAGCGGAATCGCCGCCACCGATCACGGTAATTTCCTTGCCCGAGAAAAAGAAGCCGTCGCAAGTGGCGCAGGAAGAAACGCCGTGTCCGATCAGTTGCTGCTCGTGCGGCAACCCGAGCCAGCGCGCGGAAGCGCCACTGGCGATGATCAGCGTTCGGGTATGGATGACTTCGTGGCCGACATGGAGCTTGAACGGATTCTCGCTGAGGTCGACGCTGGTCACGTGGCCATGCTTGTATTCGGCGCCAAAACGCGACGCTTGCTTGCGCATGTTGTCGATCAACTCTGGCCCCTGAATGCCCTCGGGGAAACCGGGGAAGTTCTCTACCAATGTGGTAAGCGAAAGTTGCCCCCCGGGCTCGTGGCCTTCCAGCACCAGCGGTTTCAGGTTGGCGCGCGCGGTGTAGAGCGCGGCAGTGTGCCCGGCGCAGCCGGAGCCCATCACAACAACGTTGCGGATATTGTCCATAGAATAAGGGTGGCGTTGTTGACGATCCTCGTAGCGCCGGCATCTTGCCGGCTGTCGCGAGGGCAATCCTGCCCTCGTCAGGTGGGGGCGAGACGCCCCCAAGACAGCCGCCGGGACGGCGGCGCTACGAAGATGTCAACAGAGCCAGTAAGGCTTTAGATTACGAATCCGAAATTTCGGTTCAGCACGCCGCGCGCGAAATCCGTTTCGGCGTCACGCCCAGCCAATCCCGGTCACTTGTTTTCCGGCGCGGGCTTCTTGGCCGCGGTTTTCGCTGGCGGTTTTGATTTGGTTGCTTCCACCGCGCTGACCCGCGCCAACTCCGCAGGCACCGTGTTTCGGGCAGCCAGAAGATTGCGATAGCTGGTCACAATTGCGGTTGCGCTTTGAAACAGCGGCTCGTACACGCTTTGGTCCGGCGGAGGACTGCCTTCAGTCCCGAGACAGCGGGCCAGCACGACCGACGACTTCCCAAAACGCTCCAGCTTGATCCGGCCGGCCGGTGTATTGGTGGCTAGCATGGTCGCGGGCGTGGTCACGGAAGAGGCGTTGTCTTCAATGGCAACCTGCATCAGGTCCTTGGGATCGCGCACGTGGAAGATCAGGGTCTCCACCATATTTTCGGATCATGGCTGAACGAGTACTGCACGGTCGAAAACCAGGCTTGCACGGAAAACTCGCGACGAATCCGCACCCAGTCGGCGGTTCCAGAATCGGATGAGAATTGCGCGCTCTCGCCCCCCGTAAGAAAATCAGGGCGTTCCTCCAGCGTTGAGCGCCCCCGATCGACCTCAAAATCCGGACTGAAGAGTGGCTGCTTGGGAATGCGCGCCAGCGCCGAAGCAATTTCCTGTTGCTCCTCCGACGAGGGCGAGCAGACATTCAGCACGTTCACCTTGACCCGCGGCTGAGAGGGTTGCTGGGCCCTGGCCAGTTGGGTCAGGCCAATGATGAGGAGTATCAGGATGTTTCGGAGCACGAGGGCATTCTAAATGAAGATCGCGAAAAATCTTAAATCGCCGAGGATGCGGAGGGTGCAGGGGGAAGTGCGGCTTCAGGCTTCAGGAACTAGGCTTCAGGTTGCTCCGGGCTTCAGGCTCCAGGTTTCTGCATTCCCAAGAAGGTAGAATCACTTTATGGCGAACTTAACACTTGTGTACGGATTGCGGTTGCTCCCCTCCGAGGAAGTCACAGAAGTGGGGGACGCAACCGTCAAGCTTAAGAACGGCCGCGACGCCCACGTGACCATGCACCTGCTCGAGGGCAGCAAGGATGAGATTGAAAAACAATTGAAGACCAGCCTCGATGCCTTCTTCGATTTCTATCCGGAGATTTGAAAGGGCAGGGCTGCAGGCTTCAGGCTGCAGGCTTCAGGTCGTGGCCTCGAAGGCCGCAAGAACATGCAGGAATTTGGAGCCTCGGTCTGACTAAGTTTGAAACCGACGCCTGACGCCGCAGTTTCCCTTCTCCATCTATAATTTGGTTTTAACATCATGGTCCTGCCTTACCGTTATCTCCGTGTGCGGCTTCGCGAAGTGGGCTTGCTGCCTGCGAGCAAAGTGGCGCTGATCGCTTGGTATCTACTGGGCCTTGATCTCCTGTTGTTTGTTCTGCAGAAGGTGTTTGGTCTGCTTCACCTTTCTTACGGTGAGAGCCTCGGCGGATGGGTCAGTTTCCTGAGCTTCTTAGTCATCGTTCTTTTCTTGATTCTGGCATTCCGCTGGGTAAAAGCAAAAGCCCTTTGGCGGTTGCGCAACCGGCTGATCGTCACCTACGTGTTCATCGGCGTGATTCCGGTAGTCATGCTGGTGGTGCTGGCGCTGCTTTCGTTTTATCTCTTCGCGGGGCAGTTTGCGACGTTCGTTGTGACCACTGCGCTGGATTCGGAGCTGAAGAGTTTGGATGCCGCCAACTCCGCTCTCGCCCACGACCTAGCGGTCAAACTGCAGACTGGAGCCGCCCCGGAGACCCCTGCGGTAGAAGGCCTGCGCCGGACCAACAAAGCGTGGACCGACCGCCATGTGCACGCATGGCGCGACGGCAAGATCGTGCTCAGCAGCACTCCGGCGGCTGCGGCTTCGTCGCCTCCGGTACTCCCCAGTTACTTGAAGGGCTCGTTTCGCGAAGTGGTTCGAGACCACGACAACCTTTTTCTGCGCGCGGCTGAGACGATCCCGTTACGCGACGGCAGCTTGACTGTGCTTTCCAGTGAGCCCCTCGACCAGCACTTGCTGCAGGACCTGGCAAACAACCTGGGTGAAATCACGCTGTACACCGGAATCACACTTCGCAAGGTGAATCAGTCGCAGACCACCAGCGCAACTCAGAGTGGGAGCAACTCGGAGCAAACCGGCGCGCAATCCTCGGCAACCTCCAGAGAGCCCGGCCGGGACCGCGTACTCGATGTCGGCAAAACCGGAACTTATGTTCTGGATACCACTAAGGCAATCCCAGCCTACATTGCTGGAACCGTTCCCCCGCCTACGGGCAGCCTGGATCGTCAGGTGTCATTTGGGACCTCGGTGTCGGTGGTGAATTGGGATACCGGCGACAGCTTGAGCCCGGTCCTCATTACCGTACAGACTCGGGTCTCCAAACTCTACCAACGTCTGTTTAATTCCCTGGGAGACATTGCGCCCGCCGTCGAATGGGGCCTGCTGGTTGTGGCCATCATTTTCGGCGTGATCGAGATCACCGCAATCTTTATCGGCACGCGCCTGACGCGCACGGTGACCGGCGCTGTAGCCCAGCTTTACGAAGGCACCATGCACGTCAACCGTGGCGACTTCAGTCATCGCATTCCAGTGAGGTCCAATGACCAGGTCGCAACTCTGGCGACTTCGTTTAATTCGATGACCGCGTCGCTGCAAAAGCTGATCGAGGAGCAGAAGCAGAAGCAGCGACTGGAGAACGAGTTGATGATCGCTCAGGAAGTCCAGGCGCAACTGTTTCCACGGGAGAATGTTCAACTCGCGTCGCTCGAAGTGCACGGGTTTTTCCGTCCGGCGCGGACGGTAAGCGGCGACTACTATGATTTCCTGACCCTGGATTCAGATCGCCTGATTCTGGCTGTGGGCGATATCAGCGGCAAAGGAATCTCGGCTGCGCTGCTGATGGCGACCATCCACTCCGCGGTGCGCGCCTACAGCCTGCAGGACATTCCCGTCTTGCGTGAACCCGCCGCCGTGGGCGCGGCGCTTGGTTCCGACGTCATGCTGGCTTCGGGATTACGCGCCGTCGACGTCTCTCCCGGTGCTTTGCTCGCACTGCTGAATCACCAGCTCTACGAAAGCACGCCGCCGGAGAAGTATGCGACGTTGTTCCTCGGAATCTACAATGGCGCAGAGCGCAAACTCACCTACAGCAATGGAGGGCACTTGCCACCTATCATCATGAGCGAAGACGGTTCCATTCGCCGTTTGGAGTGTGGCGGAACTGTCGTCGGCCTGTTCGATCAAAGAAGCTACGAAGAAGATTCGGTCCAGCTCCGGCGTGGCGAGATATTCCTGGCGTACACCGACGGTGTAACCGAACCGGAAAATGATTTTGGCGAGTTCGGCGAGCAGCGGCTGATCGACTTGTTGCGGGAGAATCGTGAGTTGCCGCTGCCGCGCATTAGCGAAATTGTGACCGTCGCCGTGGATGACTGGATTGGCGCCAACGAACAGCCTGATGATGTAACGCTGGTCCTGGCGCGGGCAAGATAAGTTCGTGCGCTCTAGTTGAATTCAATCTAGCGGTGGGCGAAGCTGTAGGCGACCCCATATGCGGAATCACCGCTGGCGTAGATCGGGAAGGCGCGCTCCAGTTTGTGGTGGCCGGTTTTGTGCAGCAGATAGCTGATCGCAACCACCCCGGCCATTCTGCCTCCAAAAAAGACCAACTGGCCAGCGGTTCCATTCTCGCAGAGCGCTTTTGCCATGGAGTCCATCTCTCTTCCTCCATTGCTCAGGTTATGGTGGGTGATGCCAAAGTCCACAGCCTCCAACACCGCGTGGCTGGCAAAAAGCGTTTTGTTGGCTGCGTCCCAAAAATTGTGCTTGGTGGGGAGCTCGGGCAAGACTTGAGCGCAGCTTGCACCGCAGATGAACAGCAGTATGAGGAGAAGATGAAGGGTTCCGCGCCATCCCATAGGCCCAATCTAAGGGGCGAGAGATAGGCGAACCAGATCACGTAGGTATGCGGGGACATTTTCTGCGCCGGAATCGGGAAAGGATGCGGGTGGATTCTCTCCTGCAGGAAATCGTTGTGGCGCGCAGGGACAATCCTGTTGACGTTCATCTTGCGTTCCACGATAATCGGGCCGTTCGCTGCACCCTTCCCGCAGCGGTAGTTATATCCCTGTCGCAACGCATTGGAGTCATTGGAGGAACGTGATGCTCCCAGCAATCTCGAATCGCAATGCTATTGTTCGCCACTCCGTGACCGTTTTCTACACGCTGACCTTGCTCCTGTTGGCCATGAGTATCATCTCATTGGCGCACGCGCAGACTGCCAATCTCGTGCGCACGCCCGTCGACCCGGCAAATCGTGTCCCACTGACAGGTCATCACCCGGCCTGGGCGAACGCTCGAAACGATGTCGGCGCGGTTCCCGCCGACCTCTCGATGGAGAGCCTAACCCTTGTCCTCGCCCGCCCACCCCAACGGGAACAGGCGTACACGCAATTCCTGCAAGACCAGCAGAATCCCGCATCGCCCAACTACCATCATTGGCTCACGCCCGTGGAGATAGGCAAGCGCTTCGGAGTTTCTTCGCACGACATTCACGCGGTCACGGTTTGGCTTCAATCGCAGAATCTCCACGTCGACTCCGTCTCCAATAGCCGCGAAAGGATTCTTTTCAGCGGCCCAGCTTCGGCGATCGCCAATGCCTTTGGCGCGGAGATGCATTACTTCATGGTCGACGGGGAGAAGCGCATCTCCATCACCGCTGAGCCGCAAATTCCGGCTGCCCTGGGCAAGGTCGTTAAATCCATCAGCGGCCTGTACACGGTCAAGCTCTATCCGCAGCATAAGAGCGAGATCGTACAGCATCGCTCGCGCAGTGAGGCCTCCAACTTCGGAGGTGAGCAGCCGGAGGGCTCGGGGTACTCTTGCAATGGTGTCCCATGCAACGTCGTTTTCCCCGCCGACTTCGCTGTGATCTACGACCTCAATGGTGTTACCGGCGGAATCAATGGGACTGGCCAGACGATCGCGATCATCGGCCGTTCGGGCGTATGCACCACAGACATTACAAACTTCGCGAGCGCCGCCGCCATAGCGCCGAACTATCCCAAGGTCATCGTTCCACCGCTGGGTATCACTCCACCACCAGCGGTTTGCACCGGGACTGCTTCAGGTGACCAGGGCGAAGCGACCCTGGATGTCACGCGCGCGGGCAGCGTTGCTCAAGGCGCAACTCTGGATCTCGTAGTCAGCGGCGACACGGCCACCAAGGACGGAATCCAAATAGCCACTGAGTATGTTGTGGATACACCCCTGCCCGCCAGTGTCATGAGCATCAGCTTTGGGGGATGCGAAAATCAGGCCGGCCAAGCCGGAGTCACGTACTGGGATAACTTGTTCACACAAGCTGCCGCAGAGGGTATCTCGGTTTTCGTCTCATCCGACGATTCCGCAGCGGCTGGCTGTGATACGTCCTTTAAACCACCACCACCGACCCAAATTCTCAGCCCGAATGCTATCTGCTCCTCCAGTTTTGCGACCTGCGTTGGGGGCACCGAGTTCGCGGACGCAGCCAATGCCAGCCAATACTGGAATCCGACGAATGGCACCGGCTTTGAATCGGCCCTCAGCTACATCCCGGAGGGCGCGTGGAACGAGCCTATGAGTGGCTCGCAGTTCCAGGTGGCCGGCACCGGGGGCGGAGTCAGCGCCTTCATCGCCACGCCTAGCTGGCAAGTGGGCCTTGGCGTCCCCACAGCGCGGGCTGGCCGCTACACACCTGACATAGCTTTTACCGCCGCCCTCCATGACGGGTATTTCGCATGCCTTGCGGCCAATAATCAGTGTACGGGCAACGGTCCCTTTGTCCTTTTCGAGGGCACCTCCGGAGCTGCCCCGGACATGGCCGGCATCGCCGCTCTTCTCAATCAGAAGGAAGGCTCGGCGCAAGGCTTGCTCAACCCCAATCTATATAATCTCGCGGCGACTCCCAGCAACGGCGTATTCCACGACGTTACGGTAAACTCCAGCGGCGTCAGTAACTGCGTTGTGACCACGCCGAGTATGTGCAATAACAGCACGGCCAGCCCTAATAGCTTGACCGGCGGCCTTAGCGGCTACTTGGTCAATCCGGGATACGATGAGGCTACTGGCTTAGGCTCCATCGACGTCGCGAACCTACTCACGAACTGGGGCTTGGCCGTGGTTGCCACCACCACCACGCTGAACGCGTCACCCGCATCGCCGGTAAATGTTGGAACCAGCGTGACTCTCACCGCCACGGTAAAGCCGGCCGCCGGCACGATAACCCCGACTGGGACGGTTACATTTTTCAACGGCGGCGCCGCGTTGAACACCACCCCCGCCCCGCTTACGAATGGAGTCGCCACTTTCACCAGCAGCACGCTGCCAGGGGCGGCTTATTCCATCACTGCGGTCTTCAGCCCCGCTACCGGCACAAAGTTCGCGCCATCGACTTCCTCCCCCGTTCCGTACAACGTCCAGGATTTCACCATCGCCGCCAGTCCCAACCCGGTTACCGTGAGCGCTCCCGGGCAGAGTGGGACGACGACGCTGACCATCACGCCACTCGGCGGCTTCAATCAGACATTGACTTACAGTTGCGGACCGCTGCCTTCGGAAGCGACCTGCAGCTTCACTGTTGTCTCGCCAACCAGCGAGACGCTGACCATCGCGACCACCGCTCCATCATCAAGGTTGGATCGATCTCCTTTTCGGCACAGCCGCGGATTCTTTTACGCCTTGCTGCTTCCGGGCCTCCTGGGACTAGTGCTATCGGCGGGCAATCGTAAGCGGACATGGCGCGGCGTGCGTCTGTTAAGCATCATCGCCGTCCTGGCAATTTCCACCCTGTGGATGCCAGCTTGCGGCGGCGGCACCAGTACACCGAGCAATCCGGGGACTCCGGCCGGCACCAGCAGCGTGACGGTGACGGCCACAACAGGAGGCACAACTCCTCTTGCGCATCCTGTAACCATTACACTTACGGTGCAATAGAAGAGCAGCAAAGATTTATTTTCATCTGACTGGGTGTACTCGAAAGTGTCGACCGAACTCGTCACTCTGCAGCATTTCCGCGATGTTCCGGAGGCCCTGCTGGCCAAGGGAAAACTGGAGTCGGCGGGAATTGCCTGCGCCCTGGCCGACGGCAACCTGGTACGCATGGACTGGCTGCTCTCGAACGCCATCGGCGGCATTCGCCTGCAGGTGCATGAGCAAGAGGTCGAGTCGGCGCGCGCTATTCTGAACGAGCCCATCCCGCCGGAGTTCAGTGAAGAAGAAGTTGGCGAGCCCTATGCGCAGCCGCGCTGCCCTCGCTGTTATTCGCTCGACATCGGATTCGAAAAGATCAACCGCTTCTGGACCTACGGCCTGTGGCTGCTCTTGTCATTCCCGATTCTGGTCCGCAAGAACAACTGGAAGTGCTATACCTGCGGCGCGGAATGGGTGGAGGAATGAACCGCACACGTCGCCGCAACATCGAACGGCGGAAAGGTTCTCCGGTAACTCCGGTGGAACTCTCGCCAAGCGTCGTGTTTTCTTGGCTGCGATTTATAACTCGAGCCGATTAATCTTCCGCAGGGTTGTGCCGATAGATAAAGAGTGACCGCCCCTACCTCTGCTCTCAACCCTGGTGAAGGTAAACCGGCGCCCAAGCCTGGAACCCAGTTTATCGCCCGCCAGCCGATTCTGGCCGCAGACGAGAAGGTTTTCGGCTACGAACTCTTGTTTCGCGATGGCATTGAAAACTTCTTCAGCCACTCCGATGCGGACGCGGCTTCGCGCAGTACCTTGAACACGTCCATGTTGCTTGGCCTCGACGTACTCTGTGACGGACGTCGAGCTTTTATCAACTGCACTCGTGACATCCTGCTGAAGGAATACATCACTTTGCTGCCGTCAGGCCAGGCCGTGGTCGAGGTGTTGGAAAGCGTCCCCGCCGATGACCTGGTGGTAGCAGCTTGCCGCCGGCTGAAGGAAGCTGGCTACGTGATAGCACTGGACGACTTTGCGGTGAGCGACCCGCGGGAGCCCCTGACCGATCTTGCCGACATCATCAAAGTGGACCTCAGAGCGACCTCGGCGGCTGACGCCGCTGCCATGGTGAAACGCTACGGCCCCTGGCGCTGCCGAATGCTGGCGGAGAAAGTGGAAACCCGCGAGGAGTTCGTCGCCGCCAAGAAAGCTGGTTTCGTGTATTTCCAGGGATACTTCTTCCGTCGGCCGGAAATACTCACTGCCCATGAAATCCCAGCCAACCGGATCAACTACCTGCGCATGCTGACGGAGGTTTCGAAGCCGGAGTTGGATGTCCGCGCCATCGAAAATGTGGTCAAGGGCGAGGCCTCGTTGTGCTACCGTCTGCTGCGCTACTTGAACTCCGCCGCCTTCGGGTTCTCCAATGAAATCCACTCGGTACGGCATGCCTTGGCGATTTTGGGAGAACGAGAAGTCCGCCGCTGGATTCGCCTGGTCGCCACCCTTGGTGCGGGACAGGGCAAGACCAGCGAACTAGTGCTCAACGCCCTGGTGCGCGCCCGCTTTTGTGAACTGCTCTCTCCCAAAATCCCGCACGGGGACTCCGACCTGTTCCTGATGGGGTTGCTTTCCTTGATGGATGCGATTCTTGAGCTTCCCATGTCCCAAGTGCTCGACCACGTTCCCATCGATCAGGAAAGCAAGTCGGTGCTGTTGGGAGGAGCCAGCCGCCTGCGGCCCTTCTATCAACTGATGTTGGCGCAGGAATCGGGCGAGTGGAAAACGGCTAGTGAACTGACCAGCCAGCTTCATCTCAGCGAGAGCGACGTCGCCGATGGCTACTGGCAAGCCGTGCAATGGGCACAAGAGGTGAGTGGGGGAAGTTAGGCGAGCCTTTCCGATTCGACCAATTAGCCTCCCGCGCCCATGCCGTCGCAATCCCCGTACTTAGGTCACCAAGCTGGGATACAGTTACTTCTGTGCAAAATTACGCTTAGTTAGGACTTGCGCTCTATCCGCCGCGAGAGATACCATCAGAGTGTTCCCAAGCGGCCATGCTCCCTAGCTGGCCTCCCGCGCCCATTAGCTCCAGGCGCCTAGACGGACAAAGATCATTCACGGATGAACTCCAACCGCATTGGGTTTCCACGCACGCTCGGTGCATGTGCGCGAGGTGAGGCACGACCCAGAGCGCGGTTGTACCAAGGCACCAAAACATAGTCCTCCTTCGGGTGGGCTGAAACGCAAGACTACACAGAGAGAAACAATATGAATGTTGGACCCGGAAATCCCTCCGGAGGCGGAGGGAGAAGCAGACGGCGGCGGGGACGTCGTCCCTCGAATCGCTCGGGGCCGCTCGGCGGCCGCGATCGCCAGCAACACAGCGGGATCTACACCGCTCCCATGGACCACAACTATCGCAGCGCGGCCAGCGGCGACAAAGGGCAGCGCGGTCGAGGCGGCCGTCCCGGCTTCGCTCCGTCTTATGCTCCCGCTGAACCCGAGCCGCTCCCGCCCAACGAGGATGCCAATTCGCGCATCTTCGCTTTCGTGGATGATTTATTCTTCCAAGCCAAGATTCAAGAGACGGCGCGGAAGCTCAATGTCAAAGTTGAGTTCGTCAAGAACGAAAAAGAAATGCTCGAGCGGATTAAGCAGAACGGCGAGGAAAAGCCTTCGCTGGTCATCTTCGACATGAACAACACGAATGCCAAGCCGCTGACTCTGATTCCCAAGCTGAAGACTAAGCTGAAGAAGACTTCGATTATCGGCTTCCTGTCCCACGTGCAGGGCGACTTGAAGCAGAAGGCGCATGAGGTGGGATGCGACATGGTATTGCCGCGTTCGGCCTTCTCGCAAAACCTGCCGCAGTTGCTGCGCCGCCACGGCGCCCCGGAAGACGAAGCCACGGCAGAGTGAACTCAGAGAACGCTCCGCAGCGCTTGCGCTGTTGCGAAGATTCGTGGAAGGGCATGGCTTCAGCCGTGCCGCCCAGGCCTGAGATTCGATTCACGCCCCGCAGGGAATCAAGGCTCTTATTCAGCAGCCTAGGCAGTGGTGCGGTTCAAAGTGCAGCGCTACCGCCTTTTGCCAATCCTTGACCTTGGTCTTCTCACCGCGATATTATATGTCAGTAAATGTTAGCTCCTTGACAATCAAAGAATTCCAGACCACTCCTCCGCAACAAGCTGTTTCTACCCAGGGGGCCAGTGCAAGTTTCGCCCTCCCAGCAGGTGCACGTGCAGGTGAAAAACCGACTGCCCGGCACGCGGGCCGACGTTGAGCACGGTGCGGTAGCCATCTTCGATGCTGCGCTGGCGCGCGATATTGGCGGCTGCGAGCTGGCAGTGGCCTATTAGCTCGGCATCCTCAGCCATGGCCTCCTTCAGTCCGCGGACGTGCTTTTTGGGAACGACCAGCACATGGGTTGGGGCTTGCGGATTGATATCGTCGAAGGCATATATGTGCTCGTCCTCGTAGACTTTCTTGGAGGGTATTTCCCCGCGAATGATGCGGCAGAATAGGCAGTCGTTCATAGCACGTCCAGAGCTCGGGATTGGAGACCCAGCCGCAATAGCGGGGCCTCCTCGACGGGGGGAGCGCCCCCTACTATACCCGAACGGGGCAGGCTTTTGGAGTGCGGTTCCTGGTGCTCAACCGTTTGGTTCGAATTCGGTTTTGTTGGCGACGGGAATCAGCTGTCCCTTTCATCACGCGAAATTACGACGGCATAGTCAGAACCACCCGAAATTGCGCTTTCCCGCTGATCATTCGATCGTAGGCTTCGTTGACCTGGGAAAGTGGATATTTCTCGATCATGGGGCGAACCCCGCTCAACTCGGCGAACCGCAAGGTGTCCTCGGAGTCGGTTGGGATTCCCGAAGCCCATCCCTGAACATGCCTCCTGCCCACAATCAACTGGATCGGAGTAACCTCAATCGCCTCGGGAGCTGCTCCCACGACCAGCATCGTTCCGTTGGCTCCAAGGCCGTCGATCAAAGCGGACATGGATTTGGCATTGGGCGCTGTGGTCAGAATCACGCGAGCCCCACCCATTTTGGTGAGCTCTTCGGCCGGGTTGAGCGCCTTGCTGTCGAGGTAGCGATGGGCGCCAAGCTTGGCTGCCAGATCCGCATTCTCCGCTCCTCGTCCAATCGCGACCACATGAAATCCGAACTTGCGGGCAAACTGAATCCCGAGATGCCCGAGTCCGCCCACACCCTGCACCGCAACCAAATCTCCAGGCATGGCGCCGCTGTGGCGCAATGCGTTGAAAGTGGTGATGCCAGCGCACAGAAGTGGCGCCGCATCCTCCGCAGAAAGCTCATCCGGCATGAGTGCCAACGCTTCGACCGGTGCGATCATGTACTCCTGGTAACCACCGTCGTAGCTGATTCCGGTTACTTTTAACCGAATGCAACCGGTAAAGTCGCCCCTGCGGCAGGGAAGGCAGCGGCCACATTGCCCGCCATGCCATCCGATCCCGACCCGCTGCCCTGGCTGCCAATCGATCACCTCTGGACTGATCTCATCAATCACTCCAGCAACCTCATGACCGGGCACGCGCGGGTATTGAATCCCCGGCCATTGATTGTCTTTTACCAGCGCATCGCTGTGGCAGATTCCACAGGCCAAAACCCTTACGCGCACCTGTCCTCGGCCGGGCTCCAGTATTTCGCGCTCGACCAATTCGAAAGCACTGCCTGGTTTGCTGACTTGCGCAGCCATCATCTTCTTCATGCGGAGTCTCCTGGGGGAATGTGAGCGGCTAGAGCAACCACCGCTCAGGAAGATTCGATGACCGAGGTTCCGATTCAGATTCGAGCGTGTTGTTAGTCGAGTCTCACGAGAAAGATAGAACCCTGCGGAGTCTGGGTGTTACGGACGACGTCTTCGGCCAGTTTACGATCGTCATCCTGTACGCGGACTCGCACCCACCAGTCGCCGACCGGGCTGCTGAAACAGAGTACCTTGGCGGTGTGATAGCGATGGGACAGATGGTCGGCTAACTTATCCGCGGCGTGCTCTTTCTCGAAAGCGCCGATCTGCACAGCCCATCTCCCACCTGTTTCCAAGGGAGCCGGCGTGCGCAACACTTCAATGCGGACCATGCCTACGCCAGCCTGCCAGATGTCTATTTTCCTGGCGGCCGCCTGCGAGAGATCCAGGACACGGCCCTCCACAAAGGGTCCACGGTCCGTGATTCGCACCAAGGCGGAGCGTTCGGTCTTCACATTCGTGACGCGCACAATGGAGCCCAAGGGAAGTGTCCGATGGGCAGCGGTCATGGCGTGCATATTATAGATTTCGCCGTTGGAGCCGCGGCGATTGTGATACGGGCCTCCGTACCAACTTGCCAGGCCAGTCTCCACCAAAATGGGTTTCGCATCGGCAGGAATTTGGAGCGCATCTTCGCCTGGTTGTGCGGGTATGGTCGTCTTAGCCGGAGGCTCGCTGCTCACAGAACTAGTCTGTGAATCGGGTTCGCTCCGCGGCGGCGGAGGCGGAACATTGACCCGCGCTTGCTTGTGTTCCCCACAGCCCACCAAAAGAAACGAGAGGAGAAGAAGGGCAAGAGTGATCGGGACGGAACCGCTGGGACTGTCACCAACGCCGCCCGCGTCGCGCTGGGGATGCCCAAGCAATGAACTGCTCACTTGCGAGGCGGCTGATTTTTTTCCATGTAATCCGCGAAGTGAGTCAGTTTCTCCGCCGCGATTCGCAACGCCTTGGTGGAGTTCTGGCGAACCGCCGGCACCACTTCGTCGTTCAGATAGGCGAGCAACTCCGCCGCTTCTTTCTCCACCGTCGTCGCGGCCTCGGCCACCGATTTGTTGATGCGCGCGGATGCTTCCTCCACCTTGCGGTTGAAGTCGTTCATCGATCTCCCTCGATTTCGTGAGCGCGTCAACGGGCACTCGTAGATTGCGGATACCAGGCTCAGCTATTATTCCGCGCCTGGAAACGAAGGTCAACAGGGAGGCATCCTGGGTCATACTCCCGCGTGGGAGGAAAGACGCGCGACCAACTACTTCCGACCGTTCAGGCGCTTTGCAGTAGAATCGCGCCATGCGAAATCGTCCGGCGGTAACCCATAGTTTGTGGTATTAGAGTGCGCGAGGGTTGTACGGCCTGGATAGATGCCTTTAGAACAAGACACTTCGGAAAGAGAGGACGCGACGCGGAGGCAACATTTTCAGCAGCGCCTGCTCGGATGGTTTGACCGGCACAAGCGCGATTTGCCGTGGCGCCAGGATTGCGATCCTTATCGCGTCTGGCTTTCGGAAATCATGCTGCAGCAGACTAGGGTGGCTGCCGTCATCGACCACTATCAGAGATTCCTGCAGCACTTTCCTACAATCACAAAGCTGGCTTCAGCACGCGAGTCGTCCGTATTGGCGGCCTGGAGCGGGCTCGGCTATTACCGGCGTGCCCGCATGCTGCATGCTGCGGCAAAGAAGATTGTGAAGGAACATGGAGGAAAGTTTCCAGGGACTTTGGGAGATTTACGTGCTCTTCCGGGGATTGGTCGCTACACTGCGGCGGCAATCGCGAGCATCGCTTTCGACCATCCAGTCGCGGTGGTAGATGGAAACGTGGAACGCGTTTTGCAGCGCGTGCAAGGGAAAAATCTTGCCGGCGAGGGTTTGTGGCGCGCTGCGGAAGACATCCTGCATCGCAGGCGTCCGGGTGACTTCAATCAGGCCATGATGGAGTTAGGCGCAACCATATGCCTGCCGCGACAGCCCCAGTGTTTGTTGTGCCCCGTGTCCGATCTGTGCGCAACGCGTGGAGAACTGCCTAGACCGGAGAATCGAACGCGCCAAACGAAACGAGAGATCCATTACGCGCTCGCTTGCCGGGATGGTGCCATATTCATGATCCAGCGTCCGAAGACGGCCACACTGATGCCCGGTATGTGGGAGTTGCCAGAAACTAGCAGCACCAACGGGGCAACCGAGGCGTGGCTTACTCTCCGGCATTCCATCACCGTGACCGACTATGTGGTCCGAGTGATGCAAAGCTCGGTTCCGAAGGCCTTGGACGGGCGTTGGGTGCAGAAATCCAAGGTCACGACTCTGCCTTTGACTGGGCTGGCGCGAAAAATCCTGCGCGCGGCGAAGATGATGTAAATTCATACATGTCCCAAGTGTGGCGGTGGCGCCTAGCGCCTCGCTTAGGGTAGTTCAGCATCCGCGCCAAGCACTGCGAATACCCTAGTTTCTGGGTGGTAGATCAGGTTGAACCGATTCAGCGAAAGCTTTGCTGTGCCAGTCTGACTTCGCTTCAGGGAGACCAACATGACGATTGCCGTATCTTCATCACCGGCGATGCGCCCTCGGCTTTGGGCGATTACTCTACTCATCGTCGGGCTTTGCCCGGCCCAAGCTCAGTCGGACAAGCCTGAGAAAGCGATTCATATTCCGAGTTCTGGCGGCGAAGTGCTGATCGCAACCGCGGCGGAAAAAGCGTCAGCTTACGACCAGTTCCACTATTCGCCGGCCCGTAGGGTGGGCGACACACTTTATGTCTCAGGGGTCGTAGCGGGCCGGCGAGAGGGTGAAGGGAAGGATGTCGCTGCCTTCAAAGCCCAGGTACGCCGTGCGTTTCAACGCATTCAGGCTACCCTGAACGCCGCTGGCGCGAACTTCGACGATGTCGTCATGCTCAACACTTTCCATGTCTGGCAGGGACCAAATTTTGAAGGAGACCGGGCTGCACAATTCGAGGCCTTCAGCGCCGTGAAAGACGAATTCATGAAGGCGCCTTACCCGGCTTGGACGGCCGTGGGAACGACCGCATTGATCCCAGACACCGGGATTGTAGAGATTCAAGCTATTGTCCACCTTAACAAGTAGAGCGGAAGGAACCCTTTCTCTTATAAGTCAGCGGGTGCGAAGCAATCTCCCATTCGAGGCTTCGCATCCGGGAGGTTCCAGTTAAAATAGCGTTACGGGTGAAGTGGTTTCGTAGCATCTTCGGAGGACGTAACATGGCTGCTCTGACTGCGGGAACCTCCGCGCCGGATTTCAAACTGCAAACGATGGATGGAAAGCGGTTCTCCTTGCACGAGGCGCTCACGCGCGGCCCTGCGGTCGCAGCGTTCTTCAAAGTCTCCTGCCCGGTGTGTCAATATGCTTTCCCGTTCCTTGAGCGGATTTACAAAGCCTATGGCGGGAAAAATGTGACCATTGTCGGTGTCTCCCAGAACGAGAAGAAAGACACGGCCGCGTTTGTGAAGGAATACGGCGTGACTTTCCCGATTCTGTTGGACGACACGAGCACGTATCCCGTGTCGAACGCCTACGGCCTGACCAACGTGCCCACCATCTTCTGGATCGCGGAGGATGGAGAGATTGAAATCTGCAGCGTAGGGTGGGAACGGACGGAGATCGAGGAAATCAACCGCAAGGCGGCTAAACTCAGCGGCCACGGGTCAAAACCCGTGTTCCGGAGCGATGAGGAAGTGCCCGACTACCGCCCGGGTTGAGGGTCGAAGAACTAGCCCGCGGTCGCGGGCCAAACTGAAAGCCACTAGGATCTGCTGACATCCTTTGGTAGCGCCGGCATCTTGCCGGCTGTCGCGAGGGCATCTTGCCCTCGCGGGTGGGGGCGAGACGCCCCCACGACAGCCGCCGGGACGGCGGCGCTACGCCCTTCATAGCGGATCAGGCCCTGATCCGAACCGAAGGGTCTCTCCACTGGTAACGCCGCTTTTTCTGCCGCATTCCCGTACAATAAAAATCTTAGCCGACAATCGTTTTTTCTCCAGGAGCCTCTAAGGATGCGCACCAGCGTTATTGTGCTTCTCTTATCTCTTTTGTTCTCGAACATTTCCATGGCGCAGGGATCGCACAAACGCATCAGGTCAAGGACTGATTCGGCGCGACTGCCAGGTGCTGCTTTCGCGGCCATGCAGAAGATCGATCCGGAGCGCATCCGGGCGCACGTCCGCTTTCTGTCTCACGACTTGCTCGAGGGTCGCGGTACGGGGCAGCGTGGTGGTGACATTGCGGCAGAGTACTTCGGAACTCAATTTGCCCTCTATGGTTTGAAGCCTGCGGGGGACAGCGGCAGCTACTTGCAAAAAGTTCCGATGGTGGGCATCACGCCGGCGCCTGAAACCACATTTTCGCTGGCCTCATCCAAGGGTGCGGCTGTAGATTTGAAGCCGCTCGAGCAATATGTCGCCTATGACCAGACGCAACAGCCGCAGTCGGAGGTAGATTCTGAAATCGTTTATGTGGGTTATGGAATCGAAGCTCCCGAATATAAATGGGACGACTACAAGGGCACCGATGTGCGCGGCAAGGTTCTGCTGATGCTGGTCAACGAACCGCCCTCCGACGACGTGAACTTCTTCAAGGGGAAAGCCCTCACTTATTACGGACGTTGGACCTATAAGTACGAAGAAGCCGCGCGCCGTGGCGCCGTGGGCGCGATTCTCATCCATCAGACCGCGATGGCGAGCTACCCCTGGGAGGTCGTCCGCAACTCGAATTCCGGAGAAAAATCGTACCTCAAACTGGACGGCACACCGAAGCTGAAAGTCGCGTCATGGGTTCAGCTCGACGTGGCAAAACAAATGGCCGCCACCGCTGGCATGGACCTCGACAAGATGATGGCGGATGCGCGCGCTCTCGATTTTCATCCGGTAACACTGCCGGTGAAATTGAAGGCGCACATGGTGAGCAAGATCCGTCCATTTGAGTCGAATAACGTTCTTGCCATGCTGCCGGGGTCGGATCGCAAGCTCAAGAGCGAAGCTGTGATGTATACCGCCCACTACGATCATCTCGGCATCCGCCCGGATATGCCGGGCGACAACATCTACAACGGCGCCAACGATAACGCGACCGGTTGCGGCATTTTGTTGGAACTGGCGCGCGCCTACTCGGAAGCGGTGTCGAGGCCGCGACGCTCCATTCTGTTCGCGTCGGTGACGGCGGAAGAGCAGGGCTTGCTCGGCTCAGAGTACCTGGGCAAGCATCCGCCGGTTCCGGCAGGCAAGATCAGCGTCGATCTGAACTATGACGACGTGCCGCCGCTTGGCTCGCCTGAAGAAGTGGAAGTTTCAGGATCGGAGCGCACTACCTTCTATCCGTTGATCGAGGCGATGGCGAAAAACTTTCGCTTGAAGATTCGGCCGGATGCACGTCCTGAGGCCGGACACTACTACCGCTCCGACCACTTCAGCCTGGCGCGCGTCGGCATTCCAGCGTTCTCGGTGAACGAAGGCACGAAATATAAGGGACACGATGCCGCTTGGGGCTTGCAGCAGGCCGAAGAATATACTTCAAAGCACTATCATCAGCCCAGCGATGAATACCATCCGAGCATGGATTTTACCGGCGATGCGGCGATGGCACGATTCGGATTTGCGCTGGGATGGGCAGCCGCGTCCCAAAGCAAATTGGTGGGCTGGCAGAAAGGCGATGAGTTTGAGGCGGCACGAATGAAAAGCTTCGTTGGCTCCGACTAGGGGGCGGCGACGATCAGGTCAGTTTGCCATTGTTTTGAGATTCGGGCTGAGAATTAATTTAGCTTCAGTGACGCGCTGAACGTCATCCGCAGTCAGGCCGGGCGCGACCTCTTCCAGTTGCAGTCCCTTCGGCGTCACTTGAATAACCGCCATCTCTGTGACAATCGTATTCACCACTCTGACGCCAGTCAGGGGCAGCGTACATTTCTTCAGGATCTTCGGTTGAAGGTCTTTGGTGGTGTGTTCCATGGCGATAATCACACGCCGCGCGCCCGCCACCAGGTCCATCGCTCCGCCCATGCCTTTCACCATTTTTCCGGGGATCATCCAGTTGGCCAGATTGCCTTCCTCATCCACTTCCATGGCGCCCAGGACGCTTAGATCAATGTGACCGCCGCGGATCATGGCGAAGGAATCAGCGCTCGAAAAATAAGCCGTGCCCGTCATTTCGCTGACGGTTTCCTTGCCCGCGTTGATGAGGTCGGAATCCTCTTGCCCTTCGATCGGAAAAGGCCCGATGCCGAGCATGCCATTTTCACTTTGCAGGACCACGTCTATGCCGGCAGGAACGTAATTGGCTACGAGTGTGGGCATGCCGATTCCAAGATTGACGTAGAAGCCGTCACGCAGTTCCTGTGCGATGCGTTTCACGATGCGTTCGCGTTTGTCGACATCCTTGCCGGGCTTGGGGATGGTTGCCATAGTTAGCGAGTTAACTTGCCTTCCTTGTCGTTCTTCTCTCGATTCGCTTCTCGTACAACTCGCCCTGGAAGATACGATTCACATAGACGCTAGGCGTGTGAATCAAGTCGGCTTCCAACTCACCTGCTTCCACCAAGTGCTCGACTTCTGCGATGGTTTCTTTGGCGGCAGTTGCCATCATCGGATTGAAGTTGCGGGCCGTCTTTCGATACACGAGATTGCCCCACTTGTCGCCCTTCCAGGCTTTCACCAATGCGAAGTCGGCTTTCAGCGCGTGTTCCATGACATACATGCGTCCGTCGAATTCGCGGGTCTCCTTGTTCTCGGCGACGATCGTGCCGACGCCCGTCGGCGTGAAGAATGCAGGGATCCCCGCGCCACCCGCGCGTATGCGCTCGGAAAATGTTCCTTGCGGCACCAGGTCCAGCTCAACCTTGCCTTGGAGAACCATCTGCTCCAACAGCTTATTTTCGCCGACATAAGTTCCAATGTGCTTGCGAATTTGTCCGGCTGCGAGCAGCAGGCCTATGCCAAAGCCGTCCACGCCGGCGTTGTTGCTGATGGTCGTTAAGTTCTTCACACCCTTGCGCACGAGCGCGCGGATCAAGTTCTCTGGATTACCACAAAGCCCGAAGCCGCCGACCATGACGGTGGCGCCGTCGGAGATATCGCGGATTGCTTCGTCGGCATTGGCAACGACCTTGTTCATGAGAAACAGATTCTAAATGAGAATGGGGTCAATGATCCATGGTGACTCATTAGAATCAATGAATCAATTCTCAATCCAGCTGTTTCTGCTTTGCCAACGCGATTTTTTTCAACTGGTGGGCCCGCTCGAATTCCATCGCTAACTCACGCGTATCGAGATTTTCGCGGATGTGGGCCAGATGCTGCTCCAGTCTTAGAAGCGCGGTTCGAATATTTGTCTTATTCGTGAGAGCGACATCGCGCCACATGGAATAAGGGCTGCTTGAAATGCGGGTCATCTCACGCAAGGCGCGGCCTCCGGCCTCGAGCAGTGGCGCATCTGCGCCGTATTCATCAACCAACGAGGCGGCGAGCGCGGTTGAAATCATTTGCGGCAAGTGACTGATCCAGGCGCAGAGTTGGTCATGCTCCTTGGCCTCCATGCTGGCGATGCGCGCCCCAATCCTTTCCACCCACTCCAAATACTCTCCGCTCAGGCCGTCATAGACCTTCTGCCCTGGAACCGGGGTCACAAACCAGGCAGCGCCCTGAAACAGATCGGGGTCGGCAAATTCGACGCCGGACTGTTCCTTGCCGGCCATGGGATGCCCAGCAAGAAAGCGAATGCCAGTATTCTTCTGGAAGACTGTTTTTGCACGGTCCAGAATTTCTGCCTTGGTGCTGCCGACATCCGTAAGTAGAGTCTTCGGAGGGAGCGCGGGGCCGAGCCGGTCGATCAAGTCGATGATCCCACTGACGGGCGTTGCAAGAACGATAACCTGGCTGCCGCGAACCGCGTCGGCCGGATTGGTATGGCCAGCGTCAATCGCAGCCTTATTGCGCGCACGCTCGAGAACGGGTGCGCGATCACAGCCGATAATTCGTCCTGCGAACCGGTGCTTCTTCAGAGCCAGCGCGAACGAACCGCCTATCAGGCCGGTGCCGATGATCGTGATTTGGCGAATAGGCATCAGCTATTGCTCGAGATGAAATCATGCGATCTTGCGGCCGACGGCGGGCGCAATCATTCGCAACTGATCCATCAGCTCTGAAAATTGATCGGGATAGAGCGACTGAGCGCCATCCGACAAGGCCTTATCAGGATCATGATGCACCTCGATCAAGAGCACGTCTGCGCCAGCCGCCACCGACGCCCGCGCCATGGGAGCCACTTTGTCACGAAGCCCGGTGCCGTGCGACGGGTCAGAAGCCATGGGCAAGTGCGAAAGCTTATGAATGATCGGGATGGCCGAAATGTCCAGGGTGTTGCGAGTGTAAGTCTCGAAGGTGCGAATGCCGCGCTCACACAGAATTACGTCGTAGTTACCGCCCGCCATGATGTACTCGGCGGAGAGCAGCAACTCCTCCAACGTCGCAGCGATGCCGCGCTTGAGCAGAACCGGCTTCTTGACTTTGCCCAACTCGCGCAGCAAATTGAAATTCTGCATGTTGCGCGCGCCCACCTGAAAGATATCGACGAAGGGCAGCATGAGGGCGATTTGCGAGATCTCCATGACCTCGCTGATCACAAGCAGGCCGAAGCGGTCGCCTGCCTCACGCAAGAGTTTCAACGCTTCCAGACCCAGTCCCTGGAAAGAATAAGGAGAGGAGCGCGGCTTAAATGCGCCGCCACGCAGCGCGCGCGCTCCCGCTTTGGCCACGCATTCAGCCGTGGCAAAAAGCTGGTCGCGCGATTCCACCGAGCACGGGCCTGCGATCACAACCACCTGCTCGCCGCCGATTTTCAATCCATTGCTAAACTGGACCACGGTCCCTTGCGGCCGGAAACTTCGTCCCGCCAACTTGTAAGGCGCACTGATACGGTGAACGTGTTCGACTCCGGCCAGAACTTCAAGGTTGCGGATATCAAAATCGACTCGCGCCCCCACGGCAGCCACCACGGTCTGCCGTGCTCCGGTGGAGCGATGCACGGAGAAACCCCTCTCCACCAGGTGTTCCACTACATGCTGGATCTGCTCCTCGGTTGCCGATTCTTGCATTGCGACAATCATAAAAGCTTCTAGCTTCTAGCTGCTAGCTCTTAGCTAGAAGCTAGGAGCTAGAAGCTGTTTTTCTCAGTCATTCACCTCAGAATCCAATTCTGTATCACCAGCCCCTCGCGTCTCCGCCGGCTTGGGCGCCATCTCCTCCTGCTGAATCTGGCGCATGATGTCCATGATGCGCTCGTAGATGCAGAGCAGATCACGATCGGGCAACGGTCCCGGATTAATGCCTCGCACGTTGTCGAATACTGCGCGCTCACGATCTGGCTCGTAGATAGGCATTCCAACGCCCCGTTTCAATTTACCGATCTCGTGGGCTGCTTGAGCTCGTTGGCTCAGCAACTCCACCAGTTTGCGGTCAAGCTCATCGATTTTCTTGCGCCAGTCGGAAATATCCATAGAAACTCTTCGCTCTTACCCGTCAGCGATCAGCTCAACTCGTAAGCCGAGAATGGGAACATCAGCCTTCCAGCGACTCGAAATGCAGGAATCATTGGTGTTGCGCTGAAAGCTGAGGGCTGATGGCTGAGAGCTGCTTTATGAATTCTGCCACAGACGCGGCTTCTTTGCCGGGATTGCGTTCGATCGTTTCGACAATCGCGCTGCCGATCACCGCCGCGTCGGCAAATTCTCCCACCGCCGCAAATTGTTCCGCGGTGGAAATACCGAAGCCGACCGCGATGGGAAGCTTCGTGTGCTTGCGGAGGCGGCGAACCAGCTTCCGCGCGTCTTCAGGCAATTGTTGGCGGGCTCCAGTCACGCCAGTGCGCGAGACCGCGTACACAAACCCGCTCGAAGCTTCCGCGATGCGCTTCAGTCGTTCGTCGGTGCTGGTGGGCGCTGCCAGAAACACGGTCGCCAATTCGTTTCGCCGCATTTCGCGCAGGTAATCACCCGCTTCTTCCACTGGTAAATCCGTCAGCAGTGCTCCGTCAACTCCCGCATGGCGCGCCACCTTGCAGAATCTTTCCAATCCCATGCGCAGGATCGGATTCAAGTACGAGAAAATGATCAACCCGGTCGACTGCGCGTGCTGGCGCACTTCCGCCGCCAGCTTCAGCACATCGGCAAGCGTCACAGCGTGCAGGAGGGCCCGCTGGCTGGCGCGCTGAATGACCGGGCCGTCGGCCACGGGATCACTGAATGGCACGCCCAGTTCAATCACCGAGGCACCCGCTTCGATTGCAGCCAGCACGACGTCCCGCGTGGTTGCTAGATCGGGATCGCCGCAGGTGACGTATGCCACCAGGGAAGGACGGGTTTGAAAAGAAAGGGGCATGACTTGAGAAATTGCCGATTTTCGATTGACAATTGGCAATTGAAAATCGCAAACGATCTAGCCGTCGAGTTTCAGGTTCTCCCGTAGGATTCCGATATCTTTATCTCCCCGCCCGGAGACGTTCACCATTACGATATCTGATCTCTTCATCGCTGGCGCCCGCTTCATCACCTCCGCCACCGCGTGCGCCGACTCGAGTGCCGGAATGATGCCTTCAGTCCGAGCCAATAGTGTGCAAGCTTCCAGCGCCTCTGTGTCTGACGCTGAGACGTATTCCGCGCGGCCCGAATCATAAAGCGCCGCATGCTCCGGTCCGATCGAAGGATAGTCCAGCCCGGCCGATACCGAATGCGTGTTCGCCACCTGCCCGGCCGCATCCTGTAGCAAGTAGGAATAGGTTCCTTGTAAGACGCCCGGCGAACCACCTTGAAAACGCGCAGCATGTTCGCCCAGCCGGTCGCCGTGTCCGCCGGCTTCCACGCCAATGAGCTTCACTCGCTTGTCTTTAATGAACTCATGAAAAATGCCAATGGAATTAGAGCCGCCGCCAACACAGGCGATAATCGCGATGGGCAGCTTGCCCTCGGCTTTGAGGATCTGCGCGCGCGCCTCCTGTCCGATGACCTTGTGAAAATCGCGCACCATCGTGGGATAGGGGTGAGCGCCCAGCACGCTACCCAGAAGATAATGCGTGGTGCGAACGTTGGTTACCCAATCGCGCATGGCTTCATTGATGGCATCTTTCAGGGTGCGCGAGCCCGACTCCACGCCGCGCACTTCAGCTCCCAGCAGACGCATGCGAAAAACATTTAGTTCCTGGCGCCGCATGTCTTCCGTGCCCATATACACAACACATTCAAAGCCAAGCAGCGCGCAGACGGTTGCAGTGGCGACGCCGTGCTGTCCCGCCCCGGTTTCGGCGATGATGCGGCGCTTGCCCATGCGTTCGGCCAGCAGTCCCTGTCCCAGACAGTTGTTAATTTTATGCGCGCCGGTGTGGAGAAGATCTTCGCGCTTGAGATAGATCTTCGCACCGCGAAGTTTCTCGGTGAGCCGACGCGCGAAAAACAATGGCGTCGGCCGGCCGGCGTAGGTTCGCAGAAGTTCGTCTAGACGGTGCTGGAAGCTGCGATCGTGCTTCGCCTTCTCATATTCGCGCTCCAGTTCTTCCAGCGCGGCCATCAGCGTCTCGGGGACGTACCGTCCGCCATAGACACCAAAGCGTCCTTTGACCGGAGCTTTGTTCGATTTATTGCCCTTCGTGATCGTTGCTGTTGCCATGTTGCTATGCGAGCCTCTCTGCCTGGCGAACGGCAGCCACAAACGCCCGGACTTTTTCTGGATCCTTCCTGCCCGGTTTCAATTCGACGCCCGAGGAAACATCTACGCCCCAAGGCCTCAGCGTATGGATCGCCTCACTAACATTCGTGGGGTTCAGGCCGCCTGCGACCACAACCCTCACGACTTGTTTCATCTGTTCCACGATGGGTGCGGCCTTCTGCCAATCAAACACCGTGCCGGTTCCGCCAGGTTGCTGAAGACTGCCGGAATCGAGAAAAATTGTCGGGAAAAAGCTTACCAATTTATCTCCTTCTGGATGGGATCGCATAATCTCTGCGGCTCGCGCAGCTTTGGAAATAAAACTGTTCGCGCGATCTTCTGATTCGATAAACCACTCTGCCGGCATGGATAGGTAGGTCTTGAACCCCGGCGGAAAACACCCTAGACCATATGCTGTCGTCTCGTTTACTGAGCCGATGTGCGGGCCGAAGTGAAGTTGCGATCCGGTCAAGCCCAAGCCATGCAGGAGTTCGAGCCAGTTCTTGGGATTGTTGCCTACGAACACCCCAACTTTCTCGATATGCGCTGGGAGTTGGCGCACGATTTCGCGCACGTTTTCGGGCACCACGTTTCGCGGGCTTTTCTCGTAAAACACAAACCCCACCGCATCCGCGCCTGCTTCGACCGCCGTCAACGCATCCTCGATATTCGTGATTCCGCAAATCTTTACCCAGGTCATGAAACCCAGTTCTACGTCCTCGGTCTCCAATTCCGCATTTAATCGAGACTTATTTTCTGACTAGCGCCTGAGATTCGCTCAGCGCTTCTACTAGGAGCGTTTTCAGCGCCTCTCCCGGTGATTTCGCCTTCATCAACGATTCGCCGATCAAGAATGCCTGATACCCGGCCGCACGCAGGCGGGCAATATCTCCTCCACTGCGGATCCCACTCTCGGCCACACGAAGCACGGTTTCTGGAATACAGTCCGCCAGGCGCAAAGACGTTTCGAGATCAACCTTGAAGGTTCGCAAATCACGGTTGTTCACGCCAATCAGCGCGCAACCTGCGTCCACCGCACGTTGCAATTCCTCTTCGTCGTGTACTTCGCACAAAACATCGAGGTTGTATTCACTGGCTCGACGGGCCAACATCTTCAGCTCCGCCGGGGACAGCGCTGCCACAATTAACAGGACCGCGTCGGCTCCGTTGGCTCGCGCTTCCAGCAACTGGAATTCATCGACAATAAAATCCTTGCGCAGGCAAGGCAGCTTTGTGCTCGCGGATGCGCGCCGCAGGTTTTCCAGTGACCCTTGAAAGAATTCCGCGTCGGTCAACACCGATAAGGCGGTTGCGCCCGCACTCTCGAATTCTTCCGCCAGACTCGCGGGATCGAAATCAGGACGAATCAGTCCGCGCGAAGGCGAGGCCCGTTTCAGTTCCGCAATGACGGCTATGCCATTACGACTTCCTGATTCCAAGCCGCGCCGAAAGCCGCGCGGAACATGGTTTCCAGCCTGCCGATCGAGTTGGCGCAGATCGGTCGCCAGTTTGGTCTCGGAAACTGTTCGGCGGGTTGCGGCAACTATTTCATTAAGGCTGGCAGGCATGACGAATGGCAACAATTATACGGGAAGGCTGTCGGACTGCCTGTCACCAGAATGTCAAAACAAAAGGCTCAAAGATCCTTCGGTTCGGCGGATCACAGTTCAAATCCACTCAGCGTTTCTTGTGAAACACCAATTGCCGGACGTCAGGCCAAAACTCAGTAAATGCGTTCTTGCCCATGAGTCCGGCGAACCCCCAGACGGTACGCAATGCGGCGGCTCGATTCGTCGCCTCGCTGTCGGCCCGCCAGGTGTTGGAAAGGAAGTTATTTCCAGGCGTGGCAATGTACCGGGCATAGGCAGGCATGAGATGGCCGCGGCGATCGTGAGCCACGAAGGTCATGACTACCACGCGTCGTATGCGCTCTTTGAGCGGGTCGCTGGCGTTCCGGAAATTACGATAGCGAGGATCCTCCCCCCACACAGCGCCGAGTCCCGCCTCTATGACATTTCCAGTAGAGACACCCGTAAGCCGCATTCCATACCGATCCCCGAACCCTCCCCAATGGGGTCCGTATTCTTTAGGACTGTCCCGCGCGGTGCCGATGCCTGCGCTAAACAGGCCCACGGTGAGGGTTTCAGGGCCGAGTGTGTTGTCGACAACCCAGTTGACGCGCTGGTGAGCGGTGATCGGTTGGTAGGGCGCTGAGGGAAGTGCGGCGGACGACGAACTGTGAACGGCTTGTCCACGAGCCAACACGCTCCCAATAAGGAGGACACCTGCGAGTCGCAATTGAATAAGCTTCACAATGAATGTTTAGGATGCGTAGAGCGCCCGCTTCGCAGGCGCTCCTCCATGCTATTTACTACTTTCTCGGCAGCGCCGTCTTGTGGAAAACGTAGAAATATTTCAAATGCAAAGGCTTCAACATGCTGTGGCGCGACAAATTCCAGTGCACTCCCCGCGCCGAACCAAAAAGAGGGAAAAGCCTTGGTGCCATCGAAGGGACTCGAACCCCCACACCCTTGCGGGTACATGGACCTGAACCATGCGCGTCTGCCAATTCCGCCACGATGGCAAAGTGATTCGGTTACGGGGCGACCCTTGCGGACCGCCTTTCAGGAGAGAACCACAACAATATTCTACAGAGGCATCGCTGGCTGTCAAACTTGGAGTGTCCGGCTTCAGGCTTCAGGCTCCCGGCTTCAGGCTTCAGGCTCCCGGCTTCAGGCTTCAGGTCCTAAAGATTCGCATGCGAGAGTCCGAAGTTAGCGCGCCAGCTTCTACTTAAATCGCGCACTGCTGATTCAATCCGTGAGCCCGAAGCCTGCAGCCTGCAGCCCGAAGCCTCTGCTGAACCCTCATCCTTCCAGCTTGGCCGTCATCGTAATATTCGCTTTGAGCACCTTTGACACAGGGCAACCGCTCTTGGCGTTCTCCGCGGCCTTCTGAAAAGCAGCCTGATCGGCATTGGGTACTCGGCCGACCACATCCAGATGAACCGCAGTGATTGTCCAGCCAGAATCGAGTTTTTCCATAGTCAGTGTGGCCGTGGTCTCGATGCTGGATGCGGTTAGATTGGCGGCGCCCAACTGCCCGGAAAGTGCCATGGAGAAGCAGCCAGCGTGTGCCGCCGCAATCAATTCTTCGGGATTCGTGCCGGGAGTGTTTTCGAATCGCGTGCTAAAGGAATAGGGTGTGTTGTTTAGCACCCCGCTGGAGGACGATACCGCGCCCTTGCCATCCTTAAGTCCGCCCTTCCACACCGCGCTTGCCTTGCGTTGCATTTTTCTCTCCTTAAATTATGAAGTCGCATGCCCAGCCATTGTAGATGGAAGCGAGGAAGGTGTCAGGCCGTCAAAGCACCTAGTACTTGCCATTTAGCAGTTAACACTAACGATCCTTCATCTTCACGCGCAATCTTCGACGGCCAGGTGCTAAACGCCAAGTGGCAAAAGCTGGTTCGCTCAGTAGAAATCGGAACAGCTCAGATAAAAGCCGCAGCGCGGGCAACTCAGCTTGCAGCGATGCTCTTGCAGTTGCGCCGAACAATTCGGGCAGAATCGCGAAGCAGCAACCCAGTCGGAATCGCGGGCAGCCACGTCAGTAGTAGACAACTTGGAAGTAATTGGGCCAGATACCGGTTCACTCATGGTTGTCGAAATTTAGCAGCGAGAACCGGCGCAGCGCAATCGTAATTCCCGATTCGCCTCCGCCTGCAACAACGCTTCGCGCATTCGCTCCGCTAGACTCGAACGTGAGCTAAGCGACTTTTGCGTCCCCGCCAAATTTGATTTCCTGACCAACGACGGGCACGCTGCTGCTCCAGGAATCACCTACAATCCGCCACGCGCCCAGGCGATGCCAGGCCCGCAGAAACTTTCCGGCGTCGGCGACGGTTGTGTTCCCCAGTTCAATCGAAACCGTATAACGGCCCATTTCAATGGCCATGTCGCCCGAGTAGTCCACGCGCGTGGTCTCAAAACGCAAATTCTGGTATCCCGAATCGCCGTACTCCCGCAGCACCCGCTCGATCCCTTTCGCTCCCTGGGACGACTCATGGTGCGAAAGCATCAATACGCCGTCGGAAGCGAATAACGCCGCTGCTTGATCGTAGTTACCAGTGTTGAACGCCGTGCAAAAATCCTGGGTGAGTCCACGAATGGTGGACTCGACATCGAGCAACCGATTGGATCCAGCGGCACTATTACTGGGGGGCCGGTACATCACTACCTCCTGGGGAGATCAGGATACAATTCGCACAGTCGCTTGTTGGCCTCGGCTGAGAGGCAACCACCGCATCCAACTTGGATTGTAGCGCAAAATTCAATGTGGAAAAGCGCCAAGTTTTCCTCTACCAAAGGCGATTGCAAGCAAGGTTTATTCCCACACCGCTTCGGGAAGCTCGGAATCCCTGATGCGTGGGGGTATGATGATCTGGGCCGAGCCGCCTGTCATTCCCTAAAATACCAGGCGAGGTGACCATCATGTACTTCGAACAGTTTTATCTGGGTTGTTTGGCGCACGCTTCCTACATTTTGGCGTCATTGGGCGAAGCGGTCGTGGTCGATCCCCAGCGCGATGTGGACATTTACCTGAAAGCCGCCGAAGAACACGGTGTGAAGATCCTCCATATCTTTGAAACTCACTTGCACGCCGACTTTGTTTCAGGACACAAAGAGCTTGCCGCTCGTACCGGAGCCAAAATATATATGGGTGCCCGCGCCGGAGCCAAGTTCCCCCACATCGATGTGCAAGACGGCTTCGAGTTGCCAGTGGGCAACGCACTTGTCAAAGTGCTGGATACGCCCGGACACACGCCGGAAAGCATCTGCCTTCTAATCACGGATAAAGCAAAGTCGCCCCAGCCATGGGCGGTTCTTACAGGAGACACCCTGTTCTTGGGCGATGTTGGACGGCCCGATCTCTCCCGAACGCATACTCCCACAGAATTAGCGGGCATGCTCTACGACAGCTTGCATAACAAGCTGCTCACGCTCGCGGATGACGTGGCTGTCTATCCCGCCCACGGAGCAGGTTCGCTCTGCGGACGCAACATGCGCGCCGAGCGTTCCTCCACCATTGCTACCGAGCGGCTCACCAATTACGCGCTGCAAATCAAGAGCAGGGAAGAATTTATCCGGCAGTTGACTGCCAACTTGCCCACGCGCCCCGAGTACTTTCTGCTGGATGCGGAAATCAATCGCGAGGGCGCGCCCACGCTCTCGGATCTCCCCAACCTGCCCCCGATTTCAGCCCCTGAGCTGCATTCCATGCTGGGCGAGGGAGTAGTCGCACTCGACGTTCGCACCGGCGACCAGTTCGCTCGCGCGCACGTGCCCGGCTCGATCAACATTGCTTTGTCAGGACAGTTTGCCTCCTGGGCGGGAACCGTTCTGGGCTTGTCTGCCCGTCCCGTACTGATCGCCGATTCTTCCGAACAGCTATCCGAAGCGCGGCTCCGCTTGGCGCGGGTGGGCATCGAAGATGCGCGTGGATATTTGAACGGCAGTGTCGAAGCCTGGAAGCAGGCGGGATTCGTGCTCGCCGAACTGTCGCAGATCACGGTGCAAGTTTTGCGGGATCGCTTGCAAGCTCACACTTCCGAAGTGCTCGATGTACGCCGCGAACCCGAGTGGCACGCTGGACACATCGAAGCCGCGGCATGGTGGCCTCTGGATAATTTCAAGGTCTCTCCGCCAGAGATCGACCGCGACCGGCCCATCGCCGTCCACTGCAAGAGCGGATATCGCAGCATGATCGCTTGCAGCCTGCTGCAGCGAGCCGGTTTCCAAAACGTCACCAACGTGATCGGCGGCTTTGACGCCTGGCAGCAGGCCAACCTCCCGGTCCAAAACGAAACCGCAGTCGAGGCGTAGCAGCGCCTGAGACCGAGTACTCCCACAGTTCTTCATTCCATAGTTAAACCGGCTCTCGCATTGCTGTAGTGCATGGATCAAGCCGTGGGAGGGCATGGCTTCAGCCATGCCGTTTGAGCCACATAAACTTTCGGCTTCAGCCGCTGAGGGACTGCGCCTCACGCCAACTTGAGAACCGCTCTAGACGCCATCTCGAGATGCCCCCCCCAAGTTCCCATTCTCGAATCTGGGCACCGCTACTGTGCATTTACGAGAGAGCGGAAAACGTCCTGGCCCCCAAACGAAGTTCGCATCCGATGAACCCGGACTCCTCGCCCGAAATATCCGTGCTCTTCCTTGGCCAACCTTGGTCACTGTGTCAGGTGACAACGATCACAGACGAGAGGAAGGGTCGGAGGGATAATCATGGTGACGAGTGTAGGCTCGATGCCCCCAGCAGGATTCCGAATCTGCAGCCCTGCAGAGTCAGAGTCCGACGCTCCACCTCCTTGACTCGGAACCTCAGGAGCGATGGGGGCATCTTACTGAGCGCCTTGGGTGAAACTGCGATTCGTAGACTGGCACGACGACCGCCGCGATTCTTCCTTTGACCTCGCGTTCCCGCATCTAAGCCCATGAAACGAAAAGGTTGTACGAGGTTACAGAAGAACAGGACCGTGGGTCGGAAATACCGTGGGCTAGGCCTGAAGTGCCTGTGCCAACTCTTCCCACTCCGTCAAGAAGCTCTGCAGTTGTGAACGGAAATGCTTCAGCTCGTGGGTACGCCGGTTCGTCTCTTCGGCGCTGACGAAGGTTTGCAAAGCGGCTTCGCACTCGGCTATGGCGGTTTCGGCGCGAGAAATCTCGGCTTCGAGTTCCCTCACTCGCTCTTCCATCTGCTTACGTTTGATCGGATTCAGGCGTTTGGATTTGGCGTCGTCAGTAGCGGCGACCTCGTTTTTGTTGCCGTTTACAGGCTGCGTAATGATCGCCGAGCGGCTCACGGTTTCCTGCAGTTTTTCCGCGCCGCCTTCTTTTCGCCAGCGATAGTCCTCGTAGTTGCCGGGATAGACGTCCACTTTTCCATCTCCCACTTCGAAGACTCGCGTGGCCAGCTTGTCGATGAAATAACGATCATGCGAGACGAAGACAACCGTGCCGGTGTAATCCATGAGCGCCTTGAGCAGTACGTCTTTGGCGCGCATATCCAGGTGGTTCGTGGGTTCATCGAGCAGCAGAAAATTGGCGGGATGGAGCAGCATTCGCAGCAGGGCATAGCGGTTGCGCTCGCCGCCCGAGAGCACGCCGATACGTTTGAAGACGTCGTTCGCCGAGAAGAGAAAACAGCCCAGCAGGCTGCGCAGTTCGGTCTGGGTAGAACGCGGAGAGAGCTCGCCGATGTCGTCCAGGATGCGCGCGTCGGGATTGAGTTCCTTGTACTGATCCTGCGCGAAGTAATCAGGCAGCACGTTGTGGCCCAAGCGGAATTCGCCACTGCTGAGAGGTTCTGTTCCCGCGAGCAACTTAATCAAGGTTGACTTGCCTGCACCATTCACACCTACCAGCGCGATGCGGTCGCCACGCTCGATCATGAAGGTCACATCGCCAAATACTTCCTTCTCGCCATAGGATTTCGCTATACCGGTGAACTCAGCTACGATCCTGCCGCTCGGTTTCGGCTGCTGGAAAGAAAAATGGATCACCTTCTCTTCTTCGGGCAGCTCGATGCGCTCGATCTTTTCCAGCTCCTTGATGCGGCTCTGCACCTGCTTGGCTTTGGTCGCTTGGTAGCGGAAGCGATTGATGAATACCTCCAACTGCTCGATGCGCTCCCGCTGATTGCGATACGCCGCTTCGAGTTGCTCCATGCGCTGCGTCTTCGACGCCAGATACTTTTCGTAGTTGCCGGGATAAAGATGGATGCGCTTGTTCCATATTTCGGCAATCTTATTGACGGTGACGTCGAGAAAATAGCGATCGTGCGATATCAGCACAAACGCATTGGGATAGTGTGTCAGATACTCTTCCAGCCAGTTGCGCGCCTCGAGATCGAGGTGGTTGGTGGGCTCGTCCAGCAGCAACAGGTTTGGTTCCTGCAGCAGCAGCTTGGCCAACGCGATGCGCATCTGCCAGCCTCCGGAGAATTCTTCGGTCCGGCGAAGCCAATCATCCTTGCGGAAACCTAGGCCCATGAGCACGCTTCCGACCTGAGCTTCAATGGCGAATCCATCGCGGGTACGAAATTCGTGCTCGATGCGCTGATATCGTTCCGCGACCTGTTGGTATTCCGAAGACGAATGATCGAGCTCGGACATGCGTCCGGTCAGGTCTTCCATCTCCTGTTCCATTTCTCGCAGCTCGGAAAAAACCGCCATGCACTCGGCGAACACCGTGCGTCCAGAGAGCGCGAGCCCGTCCTGCGGCAGGTAGCCGGCGCTGATGCCCTTGGCCGTGCTGATGGAACCGTAGTCGAGCGTCTCGATCCCCGCGAAAATCTTCATCAGCGTGGATTTTCCGGTGCCGTTCGCGCCCACCAGGCCGATCCGGTCCCGGGGCGTAATCATCCAGTCCGCTCCCTCGAACAGGAGCTTGTGGCCGTAACGTTTTCCGGCGGACGACAACTGAATCATGGGGTCAATTCAATCGTCTCATGAGCGGGGTGGTTTTTGGGTTAGCTCTGTGAATGGACACATTTTAGTTCGGATAACGGTAGCGGGCTGGGTTGAATTTCCTAGGTGCTTCGCCAACGCTGTACGCTCTCTCTGATGAACCAGACAAAGCACACCATAAGGAAAATCTGGGGTAGTGCCCACGGCCATGCGATTGTCAATTCCACGCAAGCGGCGGCAGTATCTGATGGGCCGACAAAAAACACATAGGCGAAGCCAAGTGCAATCATTAAGAGCAGCAAAGCAATAGAAACCAACAGTCGCTTCAGCACAGCCACAGCGAATCGCTTCACGCCGCTACTCCTCCGCCTCCGATGATCTCACCAATTTTGCCTAACTCCAAATGTGATCTGTAAGTCCAACTTCCATCGCCGAATTCTCGACCTTCTTTGAACTACTGTTCCGGGCGGCCGCTTGACAGCCCATGTAATATATCATAGTATATACCATGCCTCGCATCGCCAAACTCTTCCTCAACGGACGCAGCCAAGCCGTCCGCCTGCCCGCTGACCTGCGTTTTGAAGGTTCGCAGGTTTTCATTCGCCGCGACGAGGTCACCGGGGACGTCATTCTGTCCCGGCGGCCAGAATCGTGGCAGGATTTTTTCGCCTTGGCCAGAACTGCCGATGTGCCGAAGGACTTCCTCGCCGACCGCAAAGACGCACCGCCGCAAGAGCGGGACCTGTTCTAGATGCCGGTCCGCTACCTGCTCGACACCAACACTGTCAGCTACATCATCAAGGGAAATCGCCCTCGTGTCCGAGAGCACCTGCTGCGGGTGCCCATGGCCGAGGTAGGAATCAGCGTGATCACTGAGGCCGAACTTCTCTTTGGGTTGGCCCGAAGGCCCGACGCGACGAAACTGAAGACTGTGATCGAGGAGTTCTTGCTCCGCGTGGAAGTTTTGCCCTGGGACTCCGAGGCTGCCCAACAATATGCGAGGATACGCGCAATGCTGGAGGGTGGCGGGGAGCCTATGGGCAATCTGGACTTGATGATCGGCGCACAGGCCCTCGCCTCAGGCCTGGTACTGGTGTCGAGTGATGCCGTTTTCCGGCGAGTGAAGGGTTTGAAGATTGAGGACTGGAGCAGGTAGTGAACTGCGCGCTGATCAGCATTCGAACGGCTCGACGACTAGCCTGCGGTCGCGGCCTTGGCCGCGCCCCAGTGCTCGACTGCCCGGTCGATGACCGCCTGCATCTCACGCGCGTACTTTACCTCGCGGCCTTTGGCTAGAATCTTCTTGGCGTCGTCAGAACTGAACCACGTCGGGTTGCGCTCGGCCTCATGCGATCCGTCGATCAACTCGACCTCCATCAAGAAAGCCTTGATCACAAATTCGCGCACTCCCGGAGGTTTCCAGAAGACGCCTTTGGAATGTAGATAAAGATGAAAGTGCCGCGGCTCGATGTGGCCGCGAACCCCAGCCTCTTCCCAGGCTTCGCGTTCCGCCGCCTGGCTGTGCGACATCGCCGGCTCGGGAGCACCCTTCGGAAAGGTCCACTTGCCACCGCCGTTGGTATTTACCAGCAGGAACTCGATCGATGTCCCGCTGCGGCGGTAGCACACAGCCGCCACCTGCAGCGGAAGAGCAAATCGTGAAAGTCGGGGCGACGCCACCTGCCACTCCTCGATCGAAAGTCCCACTTTGCTCATGATAGTTCGAGAATATTGCAGGAATGTTAAATTGCAGCAAAAAAGGTGCAGCGGGGAGCGTTACTAAAGTGTTACTACGGGAAACAGCCCGTTTCAGAGCCCGCTGCCGTAAACCGGGATGACCGCTCCATTCACATCTTTGCCGGCTTCGCTGGCCAGCCATACAATCAGGGACGCGACCGAAGCCGGCTGCACCCATTTCGAGGTGTCCGCGCCGGGCATGGCTTTTCGGTTGGCGGGAGTATCCATGGTCCCGGGGAGAAGGACGTTCGCGGTGATGGCGAGGTCTTTGTTCTCGAGCGCAACGGTTTGGATCAGTGAGACCAGAGCCGCCTTGGAAGCGCTGTAGGCGCCGACCCCAGGCCCAGGATCTTCGGCGGCGCGACTGCCAATGGCGACGATGCGGCCACTACCGGCGCGCCGCATGTGCGGGATCACTGCACGCAGGACATAAAACGCGCTGTTGAGGTTAAGGTCGAGCATGCGCTGAAAAGTCGCATAATCGGTTTCGGCAATCGTCTTCCCGCCGGCAAATCCGCCCACCAGATGTGCCAGAATGTCGAGCTTGCCAAAGCGAGTCGCAACTCCGTCCACTAGAGCCTTCACCTTCTCCGCATCAGAAAGATCCGCGGAGAGTGCGACAAAGGCAGGCCCATCGAAGCTCGACTGCTGAATATTTTTGGAAACGCCGATAACGGTTGCTCCGCTATCCAGCAGGGCTCGGGTCACGTGAGTTCCGAGGCCGCCATCGGCCCCGGTGACCAGCGCAATCTGGTTTTGCAAAGCCATATTCGAGCGTCTTGCGGCTAGCAGCTTATCGGCAAGCTTTCCAGCGAGCGCATGCTATTCAGAATTGTAGAGATCACATTCTCATTCCCGACCGCAGTATTGATCATCAGGTGATAGAGGCAACGGGTAGGCCAATCGGCGTTGAAATAGCGCTTCACGAACGTGATTCGATCGCGGTCGATCGTGTCCAATAACTCCTCCGCTTCTTTCTCGCTCTTGCCCACTTTCAGCAACCGGTTGCGCTTCTCCGCGTGCGGTGCATAGAGAAAAACGTGGAAGGCGTCTGCGTGCTGACGCAGAAAGTAGGGCGCACCTCGACCCACAATCACACAATTGCCGGCCTCAGCGATTTTTTCCATCACCTGCTGTCCCACGGCCACAAAGCGGTCGGTGTCAAACGGCTCCGCCCCGGGCAAGGGTATGCTGCGCTCGTAACTGCCGCGCCAAAACACTTTGACTAGACGTTGAAACGTGCCGTCCACCCGTTCCGCGCAGCGTTCGACCGTCGAACACTCCACGTTGGCCTGCTTGGCAATCTCTTCCGTCAAAGCATGATCCCACAGCGTCCAGCCCAGCCGGTTGGAAAGCTCGCAGGCAATCTCGCCGCCGCCGCTTCCGTATTCCCGTTCAATCGTCATGATGCGATACATCAACTCTCCTGACTCTCCCTGCTAACTCATTTTACCCAGACTTTGGGTTCGACCGACATCCCGGGTCGCAGCACGTGTTCTCTGGTCTCTCCGGGATCGAACGTAATCTTCACCGGGATGCGTTGCACGACTTTGACGTAGTTGCCCGTCGCATTCTCTGGAGGCAGCAGGCTGGTGATGGCGCCGCTGGCTCCAGCAATGCTCTGCACGTGTCCGTTGTAATCCTTGCCATTGGTGTCCACGTGAATCGTGACTTTTTGGCCGACTTGCATGTGCTTCAGCTGGGTCTCCTTGAAGTCCGCGGTTACCCAGATATCGTCCAGGTTGATTACTTTCATCAACTCTTGGCCGATCGAGACGTTTTGTCCAACTTCCACCGTACGGTTAGTCACAACTCCGTTCACGGGAGATGCGATGATGGTGTACTGCAGATTCAATTTCGCCTGCTCCAGTGCGGCCTTCTTTTGGTCGGCTTGCGCTTGGGCGGATTCCGCACGCGATCGAATAGTGGCGACTTGCTGCGGCCCAGTGGCGGCTGCACGAACACTGGCTTGGGCCTGTAACAGCCTGCTTTGCGCTTGGCGCACTTGGTGCTCCGCGGCCGACGCCGAAGCCCGGGCTGCATCCACCGCCGCGGCGCTCGCGTTGGCTGCGGCCACAGCTTGATCATACTGCTGTTGCGAAATTTCCTGCTTGTCTACCAATTGTTTGTAGCGCACCAGATCGCTTTGCGCCTTCACGTTGTTGGCTTGGGCCTCAACCAACTGTGCGTTGGCCGCCGCATATTGCTGGCGGGCGGCGGCGATGCCGGCGATTGCGTTCTCCACATCCGCCTGTGCACTGGAGGTTTGGCTGCTGGTGTTGACCGAAGTGATGGGTACATTCACCCGCGCGGCTTCTGCTATGGCCACGGCGTCAGCGTAGTCCGCTTGCGCTCGATCCAGTGCTACCTGATAATCCTTGGGATCAATCTCAACCAGGGGAGTTCCCGCTGCCACGTACTGGTTATCTTCGACCAGAAGCTTCAAGACATGACCCGAGACCCGGGCGCTAATCGAGTTCAGGTGGCCGTCGATCTGCGCGTCGTCCGTATCCTCATAACTGGCGAAGTAGCGCCAAAGGAAAAAGCCAACCACCAGCAGCACCACGATTCCCACAATCAGAAACACGCGGAACCGGGGATTGCGGGCTTGAAAGCTTTTCCAGCGCAGATCTCTTTCGGAAGCGGGCAAAGGACCTGGCGGATTTGCAGGCCGCTGGGCTTGAGGCTGATTGTCCCGCACCATCGTGTCGGTATCGTCTGCCATGATTTTACTTACCTTGATTCTGGAGGTATTGCTTGACACCCTCTTCGGCAACGCCCACAGCCTTCGCCAGGGATATCTTCGCTAAATTGTGGGCGTAGAGGCTGGAGATATAACTTTCGTTGGCCGATGCCAGAGCCTCTTGCGCCTGAACGACCTCCAAGTTGTCGGTAACACCCGCGGCAAAGCGGTCCCGCGCTTGCGCCAGCGTCTGGTTCGCCAGATCAACCGAACTGCGTGCCACCTCAACCTGATCCGCCGCGGCGGTAAGGTCGAGACGCGCGCTGCGGACCTCGTAGTCGATCTGGCCGCGCAGGTTCTCCAATTGCTGGCGGCTCTGGCGCAGTGTGGCTTCCGCTTCCAAAACATCAGCATGCGTTTTCCCGCCCGCAAAGATCGGGATATTCAACGTGGCTCCCACTTCAAACACGCCGTGCGAGCTGCCCGGACGGATTCCCGCCGCTCCGTAGTTTCCCGCCATGTCGAGCGTAGGATAATGCTCCGCGGTCGCAGCCCGCCGAAATTCCTCCGCCGACCGCACCTGTTGGGCTGCCGCCAGATAGTCCGGTCGCGATGCGTACGCACGCTGCAAATCCTCTTCCAGTGGCGCAGTCGCTATCGGCTCATATGGAGCCGTGGTCGTAAGGCTGAACTCCTGTCCGGGCGGCAGCCCGATAACTCGCGCCAGCGTCAGTTTCTCTTTCGCATAGTCATTGCGGGCAACGATCAACTGCTGTTGCCGGCTCTGCAGTTCCACACGCGCCCGAAGGGTATCAATTGCCGGACTCACTCCCGCCCTCTGCTGGTCCGCCGCCTTGTCATACAAGGCCTGCGCCGTCTGCACATCGGCCTGCGCCGTTCCCACTCGGGCGGCGCCGGAGAGTGCAACCAGATAGACGTTCCCGACCGCGAGCACCACCAACTCGCGAGCGTTTTTCAAGGAGTACTGCACCGCCTTCTCGTTGTAGGAAGCGCCGCGTTTGCGCTCGATGGCATGATAGTCGAACAGCGACTGCGTCAGATACGCGCCCGTTTGAAAAACCCCGATGGGGCCGACAAAGGTGGGTACCCCAGGAATGTTGAAGCGAAATCCCAAAGCCGCAAAGTCGAGTTGTTCCGCCGTCTCTGTGACCGCTGCACTGACGTGGGGAAGCAGTGCGCTGAGTTCCTTCCACTTCTCCCCCCGCGCCGTCAGAGTGCTGTCACTCTGCAGCAGGATGCCCAGATTATTTCTGAGTCCGCGATCGATTGCATCTTTGAAGGAAAGCGGCAAAACTTCCGCCGTCGCTTTGCCTTCGGGAACGCTGCCCGAAAACGGGCTCTGGCTAAGGACTGCGCCGGGGTTGTTGGACTGGCTGGAGTTGCCGGATGGATTGCTGCTATACGAAGACGAACTGGATTGAGAGGTTGGGCTTGGCGTCAGAGCCTGGCCCATCGCCGGCAGGCAGACAAGGAGAGAGTTAACAAGAACGCATGGAACCGCCAGACAAGCAAAAGATATCCTCTCGTGCCGCAATGGCTTCCTCGGGCTCAGGTCGTTCATAGATGATCAGTAAGGGCATAAGCAGCCCAGCAAATAATGTTATGTTGATTCAGGCTGCTGCACTATAGATGCAAACCATTGTAGGGTCGTGTTCCGTAATTTTGTCGCGCAAAGTCGGAGCTGTCGTCCGCAGTGCCCAAGGTGCCCATGCATTACGATTTAGTCAGAAAGTGAGTAGAATACAGGATAACCAAGCCTGTGGTCGTCAATGTTCACGCAACTTCATCCCGAAATTCCGAAACAGCAGGCCACCTTGCTAAGCGTTTCTTTGGCGGTGCATTTCGTATTTCTTGGGTGGATTCTTCACAGCCCGGCCCCAATCTTCGTAGCTCCCTCGTCCGTGGTAAGGGGAGAAGCCGGCAGCTCCCTAACCCGCATTTATTTCGGGGGCGACTCCGGAGTTTCGCAAGAGCACCCGAAGCCGCGCCTGACCTGGCAGCGTCCGCCCAAGAAAGCAAGCGCCCATCGTCTGACACCGCTTCCGGCAAAGCTGGAACTGGGTAATGAAACCGCATCCATTCGGCCCGGCGGCCCCGCAGCCGGCTCTCTTTATGGATCCCTCTCGTATGGGACGTTAACCGGCCCGGAAATTCGGCCAGCCCTGCCAATTGTGTCTCCCGATCCAGTATTCGGCTCAGACCTGGCCGGCATCGAAGGTGACGTCATCGTCGAAGTCACAATCGACGAGCAGGGATCCATCGTGCAAAAGCTGGTGCTTCACAGCCTCGGCGCCGCCGTCGATGAGAAGGTGCTCGCGGCACTCGAGAAATGGCATTTCACTCCGGCGTCCAAGAATGGGGTTCCGATTCCCTCCAAGCAGGACGTCTACTACCATTTCCCCCGATAAAAGGCGTGTGGACATTAAACCCGGAATGCGACGCGCTCCTAGTTTCTGGCTGCCGCTTGTTCTCCGGAGGCTTTCGGCATCAAACGCATGTGAACGAGAATGCTCAGATCTTCCCCAACGATGGCATTGAAATTCGACGGGCCAGGGAGATCCTCGGCATTGGCTGCGTGCGGCGCTTCGGGAAGCCCGGGAGTTTCCATGATTGTTCCCGTGCAGCGGGTGCCGCCATAGGCTTCACTCGCTTCAGGCGTTTGACAATTTTCATCTTGAACCAGGACCGGCCAAAAGGTACTGACTACAGTCCTCACCAACTGGGGAAAATCCTCGCGGAACACCCTCGTAGATCCCGACCCCTCAATACCGCCGTCTTTCTGCCCGTTCCGATTAGCGGTCGGGAAGTCGAAAACGAAAGTGGCTTCGCGGGAAACGCGATGGATCATTGGAGCGCCGTACACAGGCCCGGCATAGGCTTCACCCGGAGCCGCCTCGACGTTGCGGTCCACCCGAGTCACGGCCAGCTCGCCGGTGGTTTGCAGCCGACCGTCAGGCGTCCGGACAACCCGTTTGGAGTGGAAACACAACAGCGTGTGGTTGGAAAGGTTCTCAAGCCAACGGCTCAAGAATTTCCCATCTTCATCAATGACGGGCGCCATTGACGTAGCCGGATAGATCCTGAACTCGAAACTCGACTTTGTGGGATCGCCGTCGTCGATTCTCACTCTTCCGATGACCCGGGCGAAGCCGAGGGTTACCTTCATTTTCGTTTTCCCGAAATCCGTCGTCGCGTCGGTGGTAAGTTTCGCATTCGAATGGCGAGTGTCCACCTGCCAGGACCCGACCATAGAAGCTGGTTTATTGGTAACATCTAGGCCTAGAACGCCTAGGGCGAGAATCACAGCTACTGCGAATACAGCCGTGTGCTTAAGCATTGCCTTCACCCTTTCGCCGAATTCCGGTGTCGATGGTGGTGCTTTCTCCGCGTTCTTCACCGGAATTTCCGATTTGGACTTATTGCTCATGCGAATCGTACGCTTCTCCTGCTATCGCGACAACGGAATTTATCGCTTGGGCAGGCCCCAGCCAGAGTGGGTGTTTCGATATTTTAAATCGCCCGCACAGGAATAGAGTTCGGCATGAAAAGCCCTGAACCAGGAACCCTAATGTCTCGCTGCTTATGCGCCGGATTCCTGGTGCTTACCATCGCGTACAGCGGGACGCTCCAGGCCCAGGAGATCACCCTCGAACTCGATCCCGCAAACACCAGGATCGAGTTCACGCTGGCCGCTACTCTCCATACCGTGCACGGAACCTTCACACTCAAGAAGGGCACGATTCATTTCAACCCATCGAACGGCTCGGCAAGCGGCCTGGTTGTGGTCGACGCTACCAGCGGGGACAGTGGAAACAAGGGTCGCGACCACAAAATGCATCAGGAAATTCTGGAAAGCCAGCGCTACCCCGACATCACTTTCACGCCCACCAAGTTATCAGGCAAAGTCGAACTTCAGGGCGACTCCACGGTGCAGGTCGACGGCATCTGCAGACTGCATGGGACCGACCATCCCATGACCCTGACCATGCCCGTGCAAGCGAAGGGAAACAGTCTCAGCACCCGGACCCACATTGTTATTCCATACATCGCCTGGGGACTAAAGAATCCCAGCACGTTCATTCTTCACGTAAACGATAAGGTGGAAGTCGACATCACGGCGGTGGGCCGGGTGCTGGAGCAGGCGGGACATCCTTGAGCTTCCAGTCAGCTGTCTCGCTGGCATCTGTCCTCAAGAAAAACACGCTCTTCTGCGTCAAGAAGGAAAGCGGGCGGGCTGCGGGTCGGGTACCAAGTTGGGGAATCGCGCAACGACGGATGCGAAAGATGGCGCTGAGCATGCCATTGCCGGACGAGCTAACCACCCCTGAAGTCACATTGCCTCCCGTTACCGTTTGCCGGATTTTTGGCTCATCGACACCAATAAGGCTTTCGTGATGGGTACAGGGGCGTTTGCCAATACCGGGTTGTTCGAGCCGCAATCCACGGGACCATTCTCCGCTTGGGCTTCGGCCATTCCCGCTGCGTAGTTCCCGGAAATTGATGCGACGCCACATTTCCAGATGATGTTGGAATGTTTGATCCACAGACAGGGTCAGGTCTTCGAGAGGAACTCTACGCTTGTAGCATGGCTTGCACTTCACGCCAACAGCAGACTCTAGCTTTTACATCTCGGTGACTTAGAAATTACATTTTGCTTACAAAATCGCCGCGAGGATCGCGTAGACTCGCTGCGCTGGGAAAGACTGACAGATGGAAAGATCTCATCTCCGGCTGAAGAAACTTACCTTTGCAGTCTTTGCCATCTCTTTTTTGGCCACATCTTCACCCGCACAGGACACTCCCGCAGCTGACCTCGCGGTGAGATATTCTCCTCTTTATATTCTTAAGGGCTATACCATCTGGATGAACGGCAGCAGCGGCTCGCTCGCTTTCAACGCCAACCATTGGTTCGGCGTAGCCGGCGATTTCGGCGTCTACCATGGGTATCCCTCGGAGAGTTTGACGGGAGAGACTTATATGGTCGGCCCGCGATTTTCTTACCGCAAGCTAGACCGGCTCGTGCCCTTCGCCCAGGCGCTGTTCGGCGGATCGCATTTTTCGGCGTCGTCCGGAGGCATCACCGGCGGGGGAAACCAGTTTGCGTTTTGCCTCGGAGGCGGTGGCGACATCGGGCTCGGCAGCAGCCGGAAACTCGCTCTGCGGCTGGAAGGAGACTACTTCGGCATCCGCTCGAGCGGTTCCACCACTCCTGCGGCACGCCTCTCCGCCGGAATTGTCTACCGCATCGGCAACAAGTAGCGTGCATTAGATCGACACTTCCACGAAATCCCTGTACCTGGCTGTTTCCGTAATGCCACCGCATGCTTTTGCTGTATCATTTACCTCAAGCGGCCGTCAGACAGACCTGGGGTGTACACCCGAAACAGGGAAGAATCTATGCGTCGTATTCCGTGCGTTGTCCTCCTGACCTCTATCTGCAGCGGCTGGACCTGGGGGCAAACTCTTACTACCCGGCCCGCTGAGCCTCATCCGCCGTCATCGGATTCAGTTCCGTTACCCACACCGACGCTGCCCGAACTCTCCAACTCCATTCCCTTGACGGTGCCTGCAGGCACTCCACTGAAAGTGGCTCTGGATCAGGAAGTGCGCATCCGGGAAGTTGGGCAGCCAGTTCATGGAAAGGTGGTCGAACCGGTTTACTGCTTCGACAAAATCGTGGTCCCGGCAGGTAGTGAAGTCACTGGCAAAATCACCAGCATCGACGGCGTCTCCAAGGTGAAGCGCACAGAGGCCGCCATGAATGCGAATTTCTCTCCTTACCGGCAGGCTCACGTCGAATTTGACGAATTGGTGCTGGTCGATGGCCGCCATCTCCCCCTGCATACGGTGGTCTCGCCTGCATCCCAGGGAGTCTTGCAGTTCGTCCCCGCCAACGCCAAAGAAAATACGGGAGCAGCCGCCGAAGCCAAGCACGCTGCCTCGCGAAAAATCAGCGAGGTTCGCCAGGAAGCCCGGCGACAATGGGATGCCGCCAAGCAGCAACTGCATGAACCAGGAAAGATGCACCGCCTGAAAAGACTCGGCGTAGCCCAACTTCCCTATCATCCGCAGTATATGGATGCCGGCACCAGCTTCAACGCCGACCTGCAGACGCCTCTCGATTTCGGAGCCGAACCGCTTAAACCCGAAACCCTATCCGTCATCGGAAATCCGCCTCCGTCGGGCAGCGTCGTCCATGCCCTGCTGGTCACGCCACTGAATTCTGCGACCGCGAAAAAGGGTGAGCCAGTCGAGGCCGTCATCAGCCAGCCTCTGGTCGTTTCCAATCAGTTGTTTCTTCCCCAGGGAAGCCATATCAAAGGCTCGGTGCTGCAAGTGCGCCCGGCCCGCCGGCTGAATCGCAACGGCCAACTCCGAATTGTTTTTCACCAGGTAGTGCCCCCTGACGGAATCGAACAGAAAATCGAGGCCAGCCTGGAAGGCGTCGAAGTGGCCAAGGGCGAACATCTCAGCCTCGATGCCGAGGGCGGCGCCCAGGTCACCGCTCCCAGAACGCGGTATTTGACTACGGGCATTGCCGTGGCCCTGGCCGCTTCTTCCATGTCTCCCGATCGCGACGCTCGCTTCCACGGTGGAGAAGGTGGCGGCGACGCGGGCGCCGGGGCCGCCAATGGCGCCTCCGGTTTTGGTGTCTTAGGCACCATCGTGGGTGCGCTTGCCCATTCGAGAGTCGTGGCCTCAGGATTCGGTATTTATGGCGCAGCCATGTCGATCTACTCACACTTCCTGGCCCGAGGACGCGATGTGGTGTATCCCAAAGATATGTCCATGGTGATCGGCCTGGGAACTCGCGAGGCGCGACCAGTTGCTCCCGCACCGTCCGCACATTTGGTTCCGCCTTCCACCAGTTCCCACTAATGCTGGATAGTGGTGCAGTTAAACTGCACCGTTACCCGCTTTCCTCATTGACTGCACTTCGCCAATCGGATAATCTTTACCAAGAAACATTATCTATTGGATAATGGCGATCTTTGACAACTTCACCCGTATGCCCAACATTAGAGTAGCCCCGTGACACGTGGCAAGTACCGAAAACGGAAGCAGCATCAGCGCGAAACCAATCTTGCGAGGAACTCTGTCATGAATTCCACAAGCCAAATACCAAATCCATCCGGAGTGCCCGATCCACGAAAGGAAACACCAAGTAATTCCCAACCGAAACGACCGCCTTCTACTGTCGGCGAAATTGTCATGGCCGTTTTTGTCGGCGCTACGGTAATTATCTACATCGTTCTCACCTGTGTTTCCGTTCAAAATATGCATGTTGACCAGAGGGCGTGGATCTCCGCTAAACAGCCCCACATTGTCGCTTTTTCGGAGGGAAATCCATTTCAACTTACTGTGCCATTTTTGAACACAGGTAAGACTCCAGCGCTTAACGTCGAAGAAGCTATCAGTTGGGAAGTGCCGGATAAAAGTAAGACTATGAGCAAACCGACAAAAGAGATGATATCTGCTTTGGCTTTCGTGTTCTACGGTGCTCTTGGACCGCAAGATCGAGCACAAATGCAGGTCGTCAACAACGATGTCACAAAATTCTACAGTGCTGTTCAATCTCGGCAGGCGTTCCTGTATTTCTATGGCGAAGTGAGATATGGGGATATTTTCGGGGGGAAGCATTCCACCACTTTTTGTGTCCTTTACGTCCCTGCCAACATAATCGCCAGCCACGAGGCTGAGATGACTCCATGCGAATCCGGCAACGATATGAACTGAAAGTAGCCCCGTCACGGCAATTAGCAGTGTGGCAGAGAACGCGTGCCATGTATATAATCGCCCAAAATTGATCCCTTTGTTTTCTAGATTTTGCACACAAAGGGGGGAGGGGGATGGGGCCCCGGTACTAAACAGTAAACCCGTCCCAATATGGGAAAGAGGCGAGGTTAGGACGTAACAGATCCGGCGACCAAATTGGCTGTCAAGATGGAAGGGATTGCATGAAGCCGCGAGCCATCGCATCGATGCCCATGACGATCACGGTGGCATCGAACACGGTCAGCAAGCAGCGGGGTCTGGAAGCAGCCTGCGTCTTAGAAATCAGCCGTCTAGGCTGCTACCAACGTGGTTCGCGAGGCTGGCGGGCATGGCCCTGGTAGTCGTCGCGTCCACCACCGCCACCGCCCGAACGTCCACCCCCACCGCCGGGACGGCCACCGCCGCCGCGGGGTCCGCCGGGACCGCGGTCGGTCTTGGGACGCGCTTCGTTGATATTCAATGCGCGGCCGCCAAGCTCTTTTCCATTCAGAGCCGCGATGGCTTTCTCGGCTTCTGCGGCATCGGACATTTCTACGAAGGCGAATCCGCGAGAACGGCCGGTGTCACGGTCGGTGACCAGGCTGACTTGATCGACTTTGCCATGAGGCTCAAACAAGGTCCGCAGTTCCGCTTCCGTGGTGCTGTGAGGGAGATTGCCAACAAACAGTTTCTTCATGGATTTCCTTTTCCGGTGAGCCAACGCAAGGCGTCAGGTTTCTCGTCGGCGGGTTTTGTTGATGTCGCGTCAGGATACAAAGCACGCGGTCAATCGAAAGCGTGTTTCCTCGCAGCTCAAATTGAGCCAGTTGGTTCTCCCAGTCGCGAAGGCACAGGCAAATTGCTTGGGCGATGATTTAGCGGCTGAGGTCCGGACTGAATTATACCTGCTTGCCCTTGATTGCAAGGAGAAATATGCAATGCGCGCGTTAGGCGGATTCAGGGAACACGACCCGTTTCGGGGTTGCCTCGGCAGCATTTCAAACGCGGCGTTACCTTGGACACCAATCTCCTATCGGCTAAAGTTGACTGATCTGCTATACTGTAATTGCGTTTGAACGAAATCGGTTGTCGAGCAGCTTCTTGCATACCAGCTAGTCCTGCCCTCAGTACCTCCGACTCGCACCAACGTAAACTAATCTGAAAAGGATACAAGCAACAAAATGGCAGAACAAGGAACAGTAAAGTGGTTTAACGACGCCAAGGGCTACGGCTTTATCAGCCGGCAGACTGGCGAGGATGTATTTGTGCATTTCTCGGCCATCCAGGCGGGCGGCTTCCGTAGCCTGCAGGAGGGCCAGAGCGTAGAGTTCGAGGTCACCAAAGGACCAAAGGGCTGGCAAGCTGAAAACGTTCGCCCTCTGTAAGTCGGCGACGTACAACTGAGAATTCGTGCCCGCTAACCGCAACAAGGGGCGGGCACGTTCCATAGAGCTAAAATCCGTGCTCCGGGATGGAGTCGTCAGAATGCAGTCTGAAGCAAAGAGCTCGTTCGCCGTTATCCGCTACAACTTGCGCACCTACGAGTCCGGTGGTGTCATGGCCGTGATTAAAGGTAAAGAAAGCGCCGAAGCAATCCTCAAGCAGTTTGAACAAAGCCAAAGCTCCGAGGACCGCCACATCGGGTGGCGCTACTTCCTCGAGAAGACCGACTTGAAAGCGGGAATGGATCCCGTCGAGGCCACCAACCTCCGCCAGTCGCGTCTCGAAATCCGCGAAGCCGAAGCCTAAAAGTAGTGCGCTTCTCCGCAATCTTTTCGTGTATAACTCCCGCTCGGCGGCGGACGGTTCAGTCTTCATCATCGTTCCCTGAGAGATGTCTCGTTTTCTGGAGGCAGCCATGAAGTTGAGCAAGCTCCTGACGGTAGCGCTGGTAGCCGGAATTCTATCGTTGAACGCCCAAGCTCAGAACGCCGGCCCTTTCTTGTGGACCGGCTATATCGACACGATCGGAAACTATGTGCGAAGCTATTCGGAGGCTCCTGTTGTCAGTAGGTTTACCCCTGGCGTTGCTATCACCGTGACTCGCGTGCAGTTGCAAGCTGCGTACGGATCCACTATCGAAGGTCATCCCCACGACACTAAATGCAACCCGGTACCTCGCATAAGAGTGACCGATGGCACAACCAAGTACGCGATTGGAATACCTAACGCGCGGGAAAGCGGGCCTCAGCCTCTCAGCGTCCACGCCGACAGCGGGCCAATTGCAGTGCGCTTTCCGGCAAATGCGAACCTCGCCTTAAGAGTTGTTCCTGGCGAGACCGGATGTTACGCCAGTTCGATCAACGTCAACGTTCAGTACAGCGTCGATTGAGCGGATGCCCAGCCCGATTAGCGTCGACGCTCCGTCTCCCGCAGGATGGTGGCGAAATTACGCCCCCCGAACGCGAACCCTTGCTCGATAACTCCGGTCACCGCTAGTTTCGCGCCGCTGCCCGGGACGCCGTATCGTTTGCTAAAGACCCACATGGTTCCGGTGCCGTCGTCGAGTTGAAAAACACCGGTTCCCATCGCGCCAAAGGAATCGGTAACCCGCCCGGCGATAGAAATCTCTTTGCCGGCGAATCGGCCCGGATCCTGGTTAATCTTGGCTATGCTCTCGCGCGGAGGGCAACCCGCCAACAACAGCCCACCTAGACAGAGCAGCAACAGGGAAAGGACTCGGGTACGCATTCTGATCACACCATTCTCCTGAGACAGTAGAACACGACGGCTGCAAACTATAAACCCGAACCTACGTTGGAAGTTGTCCGGTCGGCCCAGGTTGCCCGCCGATTTGCCGAAGTGTAGATGCCGACGTAGAGTATTGGTTCGGAGCAGCAAGACAGCAGAGCAATCCATGACCATGCTCGAACATATCAGACGCCTTTTTGCGTACGACGACTGGGCTAACCGCGAAGTCTTAAGTGCGCTGCAAGCCATCGACACCCCGCCCACACGCTCGATAAGCCTGCTGGCGCACATCGTTTCTGCCGAAAGGTTGTGGCTTGAACGGTTGCTGGTCCAGAAGCAGACTCTGCCAGTCTGGCCGCTCTTCACCCTCGAACAATGCAAACTGGAAGTCGACCAACTGCCGGGCCTTTGGAAGAGCTATCTGACTTCGCTGAGCGAGGCAGGCCTTTCCCGTTCGCTGGCCTACCGAAACAGCAAGGGTGAAAAGTTTACCAGCCAGAAGCAAGATATCGTGCTGCACGTGGTCATGCATTCGGCATATCATCGCGGCCAGATTGCCGCGGATATGCGCGCCGCCGGATTCACCCCGGCCTATACCGATTTCATTCATGCCGTCCGGCAGGGGTTGGTGGAATAGACCGGCGAGTGGAGTTGGGACCGCTTGCATCTCCAAAGCTGGGATAAGTTTCTGAATTAGCAGATCGCGTGATATTTTTGTCATAGCGCTTACCGCTCATTTGCAATCATGAAAAAACTTTGCGCGTCCTTTTTATTGTTTTTTTTCAGCGGTTTTTTGTTAGCTCAGTCCACAGTTGAACCGCTCCCGGATCCCGTCTCCAACAATGCCGTCGCCATGCTCAAGGTTCATGGGCAGCTTTTGCTCTTTTCTTTCATGGGAATCGGCTCGAAGAAGACCGCCGAAGCAATCACCAACACGGCCTTTTCCCTGGATGCGAAGAACGGAACCTGGTCCGCGATCCATGCTGTTCCGGGAACCGTAGGTCGCATCGGTGCCATGGCTGCCGCCGCCCGCGATCAGTTGTTCCTTTTCGGCGGCTATGTGGTGGATGCGCAAGGCCGAGGAGTAACCATCCCCGACGTCGGCCTGTACGAACCTGAAAGGGACCGCTGGCTCCGGGAAGCTGATCTTCCCCTACCCTTGGGTGACTCGGTGGCTGGGGTTTATCACGATCGCTATGTTTATCTGATCAGCGGCCGCTCGAACGGGGACGTGGTCAGCAACGTCCAAGTGTTCGATGTGGACAAGAACAAGTGGTCGCAAGCCACGCCGATTCCGGGGCCGCCCGTGTTCGGCCATGCCGGCGCACTGGTCGGCGAGACAATTATTTACGTCGATGGAGCTCGCAAGAATCCCGTCAACACGCCGAGGTACGTTGCGTCGGACGAATGCTGGATGGGCAAAATCGACCATCACGATCCGAGCAAAATTCAATGGACCAAGTTGCCCAATCATCCTGGTGCCGCGCGTTACCGCATTGCGGCCGGTGGTTCGGAAAAAGATCAGAGGATTTATTTCGCGGGAGGAACCGACAATCCTTACGACTACGCCGGCGTCGGCTACGACGGCAAACCTTCCGAGCCGTCTCCCGTGACCTTCGACTTCAACCTGCACACGAGAAAATGGGAAACTATCAACGAGAACACCCCTGATCCAACCATGGATCATCGGGGATTGCTGGTAACGCATGAGGGTCTGGTTCTCATCGGAGGCATGGAGAAGGGACAGAAAGTCACCGCGCGGGTGACGCTTTTGTCGAAGGAACCGAAGGCAAAGTAGGCGGAAAAACGCCGAAGCGAATTAGCCAAAGCTCCGACAAGTGGCTCCAGTCGGCCCGCTCAGCCTGCCCTTCATAAAGGCAGGGAATCAACAAACCTAACCTCGTCTTCGTTATCTTGTTGTAAACTGCCGACAAAGGCATTCTCAGGCGGTCACGCGAGCTGCCCCCACAGCCGGTCGAGGACGCGCGGACTTTTATGCAAAAAGACGCTAACGCTGACCAGAAGAACGCAAGCGATAACCGTCGTCGGGGCAAGAAGCCGTATCAGAAACCTGAATTCCGCTACGAGCGGGTTTTCGAGACCATGGCGTTATCCTGCGGCAAGGTCAGCCCGACAGAATTTCAGTGCCGCTTCAATCGGAAGAGTTCGTAGTTTTCGGTCGCCCATGGCAATCATGACAGAGGCGCACGAGGGTCATAAGCTTGAGCTTGCGGCCAAAGTTCTCAGCTCGGGCGGCGCCATACGCCTGCAGGCACTCGGAACTAGCATGCTTCCGTCGATCTGGCCTGGTGATGTTCTCAGCATAGAGCACAAGCCCGGCCAGGAGATCGTTCCTGGCGACATCGTGTTGGTGGCGAGGAACAGCCGGTTTTTCATCCATCGTTTGATCGAGAAACATAACTCCCAGTGGATCACACGCGGCGATTCTCTTCCCCAGAATGACTCCCCGGTTCTGAGGGCTCAGGTGCTGGGCAAGGTTTCCCGAATTCATCGGAAGACCGTGGACATCGTTCCAAACTCGCGAGTCTCGGTGTTTGATCGCACGCTTGCTTGGATGCTTTGCCACTGGGACTCACTCCGAAGCTTTGCCCTGCGCATTCATTCGTTGTGGCAAGGCAGGTCAGAGTAGCGGCGGTGACGTTGTTGTAGCGCCGGCATCCCTCGGCTTCGCTCGGGGCAAGCTCTGCCGGCGCTACATTGTGTTATTGACCACGACACCAGTGACCCTTACCTCTCAGCTCGGGGCCAGTGAACCGGTTGCCATCGAGATCGGCGGGATGGCGATCGCGCTGCACACCCAAGACCCGCCGTTTCGCCAACTGCTGGAGAATCGTTACGCGGGATTCATTCAGTTCCCTCCTGCTCCGCATCCGCAATTCGAGTTCGACATTGATCTGGTCGGCGCCGATCTACGCGACAACGACCGGTTCGAGCTTTCGGAAACAACTCAGCCTGACGAAGATGTGCAGGTAAGATTGAAGGATGGCGAGTGGTTCCTTAAGCGCGGCGACTTCCGCGCCCGGTGGGATTCAAGAGCCGGTCGCGGCCACATTCGGCAGTCACGCAACCCGTACGCCATCGACTCCGTGCTGCGCATCATTCACTCCCTGATTTTGGCGAAGCAGGGCGGATTCCTGGTCCACGCGGCCAGCGTCATTCGCGGTGGACGCGCCTTTTTGTTCGCGGGCGTCTCGGGTGCGGGCAAGACCACGATCTCCCGATTGGCACCATCGGATGCCATATTGCTCACCGACGAAATTTCCTATGTGCGACATGAAGGGAACGAGTACCGAGCCTGTGGCACGCCTTTCGCGGGGGAACTGGCCAGGCTGGGCGAAAACCAGTCGGCCCCGTTGAGCACACTTTTTCTGCTGGAGAAAGGACGGGAAAACCGGATCGAACCGGTTGCCACGTCCGAGGCAATCCGGTTGCTGTTAAGAAACATTCTGTTTTTCGCCGAGGACGCAGAACTGGTGACGCTAGTCTTCCAGTCAGCGTGCGAGTTTGTAGAACAGGTACCTGTACGCCGCCTGATATTTGTTCCAGATGAACGAGTCTGGGAAATGATAAGCTAACCGCTGGAGACGCGTCATAGCCGAGAAATACATCGCGAGAAGTTCCGCCATTGCCGCCCGCCTCGTGGGCGGCGAGATGATGATCATGTCGGCGGTGGACTCGACTTTTTTCACCCTCAACGAAGTCGCTACGTTGATATGGCAGGCAGCGGACGGCCGCACCCCGTTGTCAGATATCGTAGCCAACAAAATCTGCCCGGAGTTTGATGTCAATCCGGAACAAGCCGGGCGCGATGTCGAGCAGTTCGTAAACGATCTCTCCCAACACGGCGTCCTCCTGGTATCAGAACAGCCCATTGCAAACACCACGGCCTCGCCACCGGAGGCGCAATGAGTCTTCTGGCGGAGATGAATCAGAAGGCGCTGGCGCTCGGCATTCCTATCAGCGTGCATCTCGACATCACCTATCGTTGCAACGAACGTTGCGTTCACTGCTATCTGGATCACGACGACCATGGCGAGATGACGACGGCCGAGATCAAAGATGTTCTGAACCAACTCTCCGATGCGGGAGTCTTCTTCCTTACTCTTAGCGGTGGAGAAGTCCTCATGCGCCGCGACTTCTTCGAAATCGTGGAACACGCGCGGCGGTTGCTGTTCAATGTCAAGCTGAAGACCAACGGAGTCATGATCCGTGAGGCCGAGGCCAGGCGAATTCGCGAGCTGGGCGTAGAGCAGGTGCAGATCAGCGTCTACTCGCACCGTCCCGAGGTTCACGACGCGATCACCAAGTTACCTGGATCCCTGAAGCGAACGATCGCAGCCATCCGATTTCTCAAGTCTCAAGGTCTCAAGGTCGTGATCGCTAACGTGCTCATGGCCAGCAATCTGTTCGATAACGCGGGAGTGATGGCGCTAGCGAAGGAGCTAGGAGTTTCCTACACGCTCGATCCCACCATCACGCCGAAAATGGACGGGGACACTGCAATCCTCGCCCTGCGCATTCCGGGGTCTGAGCTGCAGCAGGTTTTCCGCAGTAAGCAACTCGTGGGCAACGTCGAAGAATTCTGCGCCCCTCCGCCTCCACCGGGCGAAGACATCATGGACGGTTACCCGTGCAGCGCCGGTCACACCGCTTGCTACATTACTCCTTACGGCGACGTTTTTCCCTGTGTCCAGTTCCCTCTTCCCAGCGGAAATCTGCGGCGGCAGAAGTTCGCCGAAATCTGGCGAAACTCGCCGCAATTGAACGAAATTCGCTCTATTCGCGCCCGCGATCTCCCAACTTGTTCGACTTGCGCCCACGTTGGGACGTGTACCCGTTGTCCCGGCCTGGCGTATATGGAAGGGAATATGCGCGGGCCATCCACCGCCGATTGTGAAAAGTCGTTTCAGCGGACGGGCATCCCCTCGGCGAACATGTTGCTACGAACACGAGCCCGTTCTGGGGTTCCGTTGATTCAAATCCAGGCAGCATCGTTTTCGTAGTCCGGACTCCGTTAGGTTTGTTTCCGCGATGCCACGGGCTGCACACATTTCGGTGCAGAATATCCCTCAAAAAAGACGCTCTGTTTTGCGCAAAATCTAGAAAACAAAGGATCGGAATTTTCCTTGCCTTCTAGATCTATGGTTCTAAAGATAGTTGCAGGCAAAATATTCAAAACATTGGAGTTATCGCGGTTGCTGACTGCCTGCGGTTTCATTACGGTCGGACTCAGCCCCCTTGAAGCGCCGCCTATACAGGTTGTCAAAGATCGAAGATTATCTTGTAGATAACCTACACGTTGTTATATTATCGTAAGTGAAGGGATGAGTTCAAGAAGAAAATGGGCGGGCTGCGGACCCGGTTCCAAATTGGGAATCAGGCACCTATCGCTTACAAGCCCGTCGGTGGTCTGGACCCCGCCGTCTCTATAGGCGTGTTCGTTCTGGATGTTTACCGGCACCCAAACCCAACTTATTAAGGCCATCGTAAAGGATGGGCCACGCCGCCGTAAGAATTTACAGGTGTCTCCCCTCGTGGCATAGTGAACCCAGGTTAGCGCCCAAAGAACGGGCGCGAACCTGGGGCACCGGGCTGAAGATGACTTTAGGAATAGAATGGAAGCAGGGGCAACACCAGCAGGATTTACCCTCGAGGCCCCGCTGGTAGAGTTCCGTCTTAGGCCAACCGGAGGCCGATTTTATCCAGGCCAGCCTACACAAGAGTTAGGCTCCAATTTGGGGTGGCGCAACCATGAAAATCTTTCTTTCGCATGGCAGTCGAGACAAAGCGCTGATCCGCGAGTTCAAGGGGAAGCTTCCCAGCTTTCTCAACACTTGGCTTGACGAGGACAGCCTCAATTGGGGGGAGTCTTTCCCGGCGGAACTAAAGTCGACGATTCAGTCGGGCATCGATTTCCTGCTCATCTTCTTGGACAGGGATGCGCTCAGCTCGAAGTGGGTTATGCAGGAACTCGAGTGGGCGATGCAGCGCGAGCGGGAGCTCAAAAGAACGTTCGTACTGCCGATACTACTTGGGGTGGTCGCTTCTGAAGATCTGCCAGCCGGATTGTCCGAACGGTTATTCCTTCGATTAAACGATTATGAGGGTTCATCGATTGAAGACTTGGCAAAAAGAGCCACGATGAAGCTCTTCCAATTGGTAGTTGAGAGTTACTCATCTCTCCAGTTGGAAGTGCCGAGCCGTAAGTCTCTCATTGCGCTTCGCGACGAACTCACCGCTGGGCAGGCCAAACTGCTGGGCTATCTGGTCGAGAAGGGAAAGAATGGAAGCGAGGTCACGCAACGACAGGCTGAGCAGGGGACGGGGCACCCGCACGCATCTGCCGAACTGTATTACCGGCTGGAGTCGTTAATCCAGCAGGGTTTCGTTCGCAAACGTCGGATATCTACCGATGGCCAATTTTCATATGCCCTAACTGAGGAGTTTCGCAGCCAGATGGAAAAAGCTTAACCCCGTGCTGTAGCCGACGCCTACAGCCTCCGCTCATTCTTCGCTCCGGCTTCGGGGCGCGGCTTACCGCCAGCGTTAGTTAGGCTCCGAATTGAGGACCGGCTTTGCGGAGCGGAGCCCACAGTGATCACATAGTTGTTGCAAAATCCTGTCGTTCGCCAAAACTGATCGGCCAAACCATATTGACTTTTCAATCGCCTAGCAGGAAGAATCGGTCGGCATGCGCGCAATCCGGCTCGGTTTGTTTCGGCTCATTTGGCTATTAGGAAAAGGCCATGATGCGGTGGCCCTGCAGAACCTAGCCCTCCGAGAAGTGGGAGATGGACGACGTTCCCTATCCCCAGATGTTGAACGTCGACATCTAAGCCAAACAGCTTAAGTTAGCGCTTATTGCGGGCAGTCCCCAAGCACGTCGGTCACCATGCGGGAATCCGGTTGGTCACGTTTGGTTACGAAAGTAAGGCCCTAGATTCCCAAAATGTGAGCGAAGATAAGAATGGCACGGGTGCGCGCGTGCTGGTGTTGCCGAAGCTTCAGCGTCTGGCGAGGATCCCATGAAACAGAAAACAAAATCGCAAGCGAATCTTAAGGAACTGCCTTTCGCTCTGGTCTGCCTGATTGTGATTCTGTTGTCCGTGGCGAAGCCGTTGTCGGCTCAGGAATCCAGGGAAGACCACGTTGGCATACCGCTCGATTGGAGCACCCGGCACATCCTGTTCACCAATGGCGCCTCTCCGGAGGTGGCCGCCGCGGCCGCGCGCGATCCGCGAAGCTGGATCAATTGGAATCTGCGCAGCTCCTACCTATTCCCGAAGTATCGGGCACGCGGCCCGGAGCGGCCGCGCCCGAACCAGCGGAAGAAGCACATCCGGGTGGATTGGGCAATGTCACTGGGGCCGACCGGCGGGATGCCGATCGGGGAAAGTCCCGCCAAGTATAGCTTCACCAGCAATGGGACTTACAGCTGCGCGAACGACTTTGTGGTGTATACGATTGGGGCAGCGCCGAGCGCCACCCAGGCCAATATCGTCGCTTTTAATAATCTCTACACGGGCGCCACTTCTTCTTCTTGTCCGTTTGGGCCGCAGACTCCGCCGACCACCGACTTTACGCAGCCCACTTTCATGTGGTCTTACCAGGCGGGGGCGGCAGGCTCGTCTCTTTCTCCAACGCTCTCGCTGGACGGGAAAAAAGTTTCCTTCATGGAGAACTCGACTCCCGTGAAGTTCGACGTCCTGACTTGGGTTAGCGGGCAGGGGACAGATGCGACCCATCCGGTCGCGCCGGGCGCGGGCGGCTCATCCCTGGTCCAATTGGACTACACGAACTCCGCGGTAGCAGGATGCAAGAGCAGCGCTGCCGACAGCAATGCATCCGCCTACATCGACTACGCCAACGACGTTGCCTATGCGGCTGCTGATAACGGAATACTTTACCGAATCACGGGTGTGTTCAAAGGCGCGCCGGCGGTGCAGTATTGCGCCACGGTCAAGGCGGGTGCGCACTTAACATCCCCTGTCTACGACCAGGTGAGCAACCAGGTTTTCATATCCGACGGTCTTTCCGTGTATTCCTTTACGCCCGGCGCCGCCAGCTTTACGGCCAGTGGATCGATCGTGGTTGCCGGCAACGGAGCCACCACTCCCATTATTCTCTCGCCGATCGTGGATTCCACCAACGGGTTTGTGTACGTGTTTTCGGCAACTAATCCGGCCAACACCAACACCATTGTCTCTCAGATGAACCTGGCCCTTACTTCCCAGGTCACGGCCGCGCTTGGTCCCGCCGCTGTGGGCGCCCAAGAATTCATTTTGGATGGCGACTTCGACAACGCATACTTCACGGCTGGTCCGAAGAGCGGCGCTGGAACCCTGTACGGGTGCGGCACGCAGGCCACCGATTCGACCAAACCCAGCTTGTACGCGCTCTCTTTTAAGGCGCCCAACGGTTTGATGAATGCTGCGCCAGCGATGTCAGACAACCGGAACATTAATGGCGCGGGCAACCCGGTGGGTACGTGCTCCCCGTTGCTTGATTTCTTTGACGGCACTACGGACCGGCTCTTCGTGGGCACGGGAAATTTCGGCGCAACTACGGGAGCGAACCTGGTGACGGAGTGGAACGTGAATACGCGGATTCCATTAAACACGACGGCGCCGAATAACACGGCAATCAACGAATGGGGTGGAACCAGCGCATTCACGGTGGATAACGTCAGCGCAACGCCGCAGGCGGCGAGCATCTACTTCGGCACGCTGCACCTTCCACCTGCTGGGAACACGACACCGTGCGGAGGGGGCTTTTGCGCGGTTAAGCTGACCCAGTCCGGCTTGCAGTAAGATCCCGCGGTGACTCGACAGCCCTGGCCGCCCGCCAGGCAAGGAATAGCGAGCACACCGATACCGCATAGAGAGTGATCGCCAGCCAGGCCAACAGCCGCGTGCCGCCCAACATCATGGCATTTTCCAGAACTCCTCCACAGACAGCACCAAACATGTTGATGCCGAGCACTTCGGCGACGTGCCCAAAGCTCTTGAGGCTGCTGGAAAAAACAATTCCCGAGAAGAACACGGGGAGAGCTACCCATCCTCCGCCGATGAGAACCCTGGTTCCAACTCCGGCTTGATCGAGAAGAGAGTAAGGGAGGATGAGATCCAAGGCTAGCAGCAAGAACAAAACACAGTAGCTGAAAGGTGTCGAGATATTCCAGACGCCGACGAGGGCAGTCGCAAGCAGCGCCATGATTAGAAAAGCACCAATGACTACGGAGTTTACGACCCAAGTGCTGCCGAACAACAGGGACAGCTCCGTGACTGCCTTGGTTTCCAGCAACAGAAAGCCAGCTCCGAGAAAGAAGAAGTGCCAGTACTTCGGGCTAGCTTTCCAGGCGACCAACCTGGTCTTCTGCAGCACTCTCCACGCCGCCAAAAGAAACAATGGTGCGACTACCACGATGGATGGGGGAATAGAACGGCTCTCCAGGTACAAGAAGGGCCATCCATCGGTTGCAAGAATCGTGGCACCGGTTCGAGAGTGAAGCTCTTGGGTGACGTCAGGAAGTTCCGGAATCTTGACCCCGCGCTTGCTTCCCTCAACCATGAATACGCCATTCACCCAATACTGCGTGAGATATGCCGCGGGAGGAACCCCAAACGCTCTTTCCAAGGTGGCGTACAGTCTCTCTGTTGGGAAGCTACGGGCCGTGGCGAATGAAAGCACCAAAGTGCCATCGTTTGATAAAAGTGCGCGGACGTTCTGGAAGCTTTCCAGAGTGTAGACATAATTGTCGAGCCGCAGGGAGGAAAAACTGCTGAGCAACGTCGTCGAATCGAGAAACGCAAACACGATGAGGTCATATTTCCTGTCACTTTTTTTGACGAACGCCCGAGCGTCATCGATATGGGAAGTGACTCTGGTGGAGCTGTAGGGGTGTTCTGGGTGGTATTGCTTTCCAAGGCTGAGAATAACCGGATCGAGTTCCACGGCATCGACGTGTTCTGCACCATGCCGTAGCGCCGCCGCAACGTCATTGCCGGTGCCAGCGCCGAGAATTAAAACATTCTGGGGATTCGGTACCAGCCGGTAAGGAAGCTCGTAATAGGACACAAGAAAGCGGTTTGGCTTGGCCTCCGGGTACTGTTTCAAGAAGGCTGGGGAGAGATCGGCCGCCCATTGATACCACAGATGATTAGTCACGACCGAATAGGCGGAAGGATGCGGCCAGCTTTCGGGCGAAGGCAGCGGGGTGAAGTCAATCCTGTAATACGGAGACCAAAGAGTACCCGGCGCAGGTATCGCGACCACAATGACAGTAACCGCAAATAAGGCCAGCGCCGCACGCCTGCGGACGAAGAAGGGAAGCAATAATATGAAGCCAACCAGCAGCCAGATTGCGGGGCCTGAATTGACGAAAGAGAGCGCCGCGAATAGAGCCATTCCCGCTAGACTGCCGGCGAGATTAATGCCATATCCCTTGAGCGGTGAAACAGCTTTGAGGTGCTCGCCAACAAATCCACCCAACACGACAAATAGAAGCACAACCAATGCCAGAAAGTAGAAGACGACAGCCACCAGTCGCAACGAGTAGAGAACCCGCCAAAATAAGCTCGCCGAACCAACACCCAAGCCATAACTCCAAGAGATATCGACAGATGGCAGGTGAAGTTCGCTGGCAAAACGGATGGGCAGAAAAAGAAGCATCGCTAAGAGGGGAAACGCGCGCCGGAGGGACTTGCTAGCGGTTCCGAGCATTATCCCCAACCCAATACCAAAGAAGCTCGCAATCAGGGGAAAGTTTTTCAAGTTGGTGAAGACTCTAACCTCCGCCGCCAAATAGCGAATGACCAAAACCTCGAAATAAAGGGCGAGAAAACTTCCGAGAAATAGGCGGCTCGAATTCCGGAAGGAGGGGAGTCGCTCGTCTGCGAGACAATCGGTTCCCGGACTTCTAAGGGAGAGATGCGGAACGGTCATTTAGCCCAACGATCCTAAAGTGTGCGTTTGGAATAAGTCAATGAACGTGAGCACGAAGGTGAAACGTTACACGGGTGGCCACGTACCACCCCGCTGGCGCGGAGCGTGAACGCTAGACCCCAGCGAAATTGACTCGATCTCCGACACGCCTCAATTTCGTTTGGCGCAACTGTGGCAAGCGATTCGCTAAGTCCCACGCGTGCCGCTGGCTGCCGCGTTAGTACACTCGACTAAGGTTACGGCCTCTGGCACCGATGGGCCATTTCTTGAAGTATCACCTGGGGCCACACTTGATCCAGAGATAATCCAATGCAGCAAGAATCGATCCAAACCGAGCTTTTCGTCGCCCTCGCCCAGCACTACGAACAGGATCCCGGCGAGTTCGTGAGGTTGCCTCAGCAGACTGTGGATTCCTCCTTCGCGCGTGTGGCGGTGGCCGAGTTGCGGAACGAAGGCTACGTCGAAGAACAAGTGCGGGGCGTGGTCAGGCTTACGCCTCGCGGATATCAGGTGTACAGGAGCAAGCCGGTTCCTGCCGCTTAGCCCCCAACTGGCTGGGGAAAGTCTCGTAACCGGCCCAGGATACAATCCAACCAACTCAGCGGAGTGGCCGAACTTGCCCATTGGAACAGATTCGGGCCTCCCTTTTCGGGCGAGAACTCCAACAACGCCTCTGGAAGCCTCAATTGGCCGATTCTGCGGTACACTTCTCTGGACTTGAATCCCAAGCTTTTGCAAAATCAGGCGTAACGCCGAGAGGAGATCGTCATGCGCATTCGAACCACTTTGGTGCTGAGCCTATGCGTCGCGCTGCCGTCCTGGAGTTTCGCCGACTTCCGCTACGACGAGAGCACGAAGATTACCGGCGGCTCGCTGGTGAGCATGATGAAATTTGCCGGCGCCTTCAGCAAGCAAGCCCATCAGATCACGGACCCGGTCAATTCCACAATTCTGGTGAAAGGCAATCGCATGGCTCACATCAATCAAGATTCGACGGAGATCATCGATCTTGACCAGGAGACCATAACGAAAATCGATCCTGTCAAGAAGCAGTATTCGGTCGTCACCTTCCAGGAAATGAAGGCCGCAATGGAAGAGGCCGTGCGTAAGGCCCAGGCGCAGCAGAAGCAAGCGCCACCACCGCCAACCACCAGTACCACCCCGCCTCCGGAAATGAAGTTCAAAGTGAGTGTTACGAATACGGGCGCCAAGAAGCAGGTCGCGGGTTTGGACGCGTCGGAGTCGATTCTGAAAATGACGATGGAGGCCAAGGACCAGAAGTCCGGGCAAACCGGCAACATGGCCATGACCAACGATATGTGGATGGCTCCCGAGATCCCCGGCTACAGCGAGGTACGGGATTTCAACGCTCGAATGGCGGTCAAAATGAGCACAGTGTACAGTGGCGCGATGCCCTCCTTGATGTCTCCGCAGATGCTCAACCTGCAACCGGGCATGTTTTCGGGCATGGCCGACATGGCGAAGGAGATGTCGAAACTGAAGGGCGTGCCGGTATCGCAAATCATGCGCATGGGCACAACCGCGGATGGCAGCCCGCTTCCCGCCGCCTCAGAAGCACCGCTGCCGCCATCGAATGGTCCAAACGCCGGAGCCATCGCCGATCAGGCCGCTGGCAACGCGGCAAATTCGGCCACGGATTCGGCGGCGTCGAACGCTGCCAGTCACGTGGGCTTACCGGGCATCGGAAATCTGGGCGGCTTTGGCTTTCACAAGAAGAAGCCGGATGCGGCAGCGCAACCTGCTCCCGCCAGCGGCGCTCCGCCAAACGGTGCTCCACCAAACGCAGCCGTGCTGATGGAATCAAGTGTCGAAATGACAGGTTTCTCCTCCGCACCCGTCGATGCAACGCGCTTCGAGGTTCCGGCGGGTTACACCAAGGTGGCCTCGGAATATCAGAAGAGTCACCAGTAGTGTAGTCTGGATTTCGGAACGAAAAGACTGCGTGATTAACAGAGATGATTCGTAGAATGCGGGCCTGGCGATGGGCCCGCCCCGCTTGGAACTAGTGGCCGGGCGTTGGCGGCAGACAGGAACTTACCTAGACCGCACACCCGCCGGCGTTTAGTGCGTCATACTCTTTGCTTAGATCACTCTACCGTGTGACCACCCTGGCGGTTCGTTGATTGTGCTGGGTCTAGAGACTCTCTCGGGATGGAACGCCCTGGGCACGAAGTTTCACGCCAAAAACACGACGACAGAAGTCGCCCGGCTCCTTACTGCGTCGAGTTGCCAACCACGGGCCCGGACTTACCCGCCGGCTGAATTCAGACACTGCTGATTTTTTCTTGACACCACTCTAGCGAACATGATATTTAGTGCGTCCACGCGCACATTGGGACGGTTGCTTGTACGCCTACGTACTGGCCCGTGATTCCTGTTTTCGGGACGACTCAATGACTTCTGCTGCTGTAGGCGTTCGAGTCCGCCGGCCTCCGTGCGATCCTTGCCACGATTTCGTCCCTGCTTCTGAGGAGCCGCGCGCACCAGGTTTTATTACAGACGATGAGGGAGTTGCTTCCACGGATTTGAGAGGGGAAGCGTTCACGAGATGGTGTTTGTGTCCTCAAATTTCATCAGGAGCATTGCAATGACTTTACTCCGGAGAAATCTGACCGGTGGGTTGCTGGTGTGGTTGCTGATGAGTTGTTTCCAGAGCGCCCATGCCCTGCCGGCGTTCGCCCGAAAATACGGTTTACGCTGCTCGGCCTGCCACGAGGCGTGGCCGATGCTCAATTATTTTGGGCAGAAGTTCAAGGATAACGGCTACCAGTTGATGAACGACCGGGACGCTCCCATTTGGCAGAATCCCTCGTATTGGCCGGTTACGTTCCGCATCACGCCGATGTGGCACCGGGAGAGCACGGACAAGGTGCAAGTCGACGCCGGACCTCCGGGAACGACGCCACCGACACAAATTCAGCAACAGGTTACCTCCCACGGCTTCGACCTGAGCGGCCTCGACTTCCATACCGGCGGCACGCTGGAGAAGAATATTTCGTTCTATGTGCTGCCCTCGTCGAACCCGGCAGGTGGATTTCACTTTGAAACGGTCATGGCACGGCTGGACAACCTCTTCGGGAGTTCATGGCTCAACGTGAAACTGGGTAAGTTCGAGCTCGACAATCTGATTTCCGAAAAACGAATTCTGACACTGACAAACATTTCAGGGACCTACGAGACCTATCACTTCAGACCACCGGGTGACAGCAACTTCTACGGGCAGATGGGCGACAACCAACTCGGCGTCGAATACATGGGCCATTCCGCCAACGACCGCAGCCGAGTTTCGGCTGCCTTGCTGAGCACCAACGACGGCCAGGTGGGCCTGCCTTCGAGCAACGCCTACAGCGGATTCTTTGCCGCCAGCCAGGCTTTCGATGTGGGCAAGCTTGGGGTTGACCGCGTGGGCTTCTACGCTATGGCGGGAGAGGCGCCGACCTTCTTTCTGACTTCGAACAACGGCGGTGGGGTACTGACGCCTTTCGGCACCAACTCAGGCGGGGGGAACAAGGCATTCAGCCGCGAGGGCTTCGTGGGCCTGTTCTACTTCGGCAAGCTGGATTTCCTGGTTTTGACCCAGCACGGCACGGACAGTGCGTTTTTTGCGACCACTCCCTCTTCTCCCGCCAACCAACCGCTTCCGGCGGGATTACGATCGCCAACCTGGAACGGCTACATGGTGGAAACTCACTACGTGTACAGTCCGCAGCTCATCTTCCTCCAGCGTTCGGAGTTCGAGCGGGTGTCGCAGCAGGGAGTCCCGGGGACCCCCTCCGACATGGGGAATCTCAACATGTTCACGTTCGGATACCGCTGGTATCCCATTATGACCAGCCGGGCGGGTTTTGCCTGGCACAACGAGTACTCATGGCTGCGCCAGAGCAAGATGGCGCCCGACGGCATCTCGGACTTGACCAGCAGCAGCCTGTTGCTTGGATTTGACTTCGATTTCTAGAGAGGGTTAGCGATGCGTACGAATCGACTCAAGTGGTCGCTGGCGCTGGCCGCCGCTGCAGTCTTGACTCTTTCATCCGCTTCCTGGGCGCAGAACACGCCCGACCAGCAAGCGAAGTGGATGGGGATGGAAAGTCATATCGGCAATTTGACCGGTCACGCCGGCAACGCCAAGGAAGACTATCGCCGGTATTGTGTTGGGTGTCACGGCGACCTGGGGGATGGGCAGGGTGAAAACACTCCATGGCTCGATCCCAAGCCACGGGATTTCACCATAGCCCAGTTCAAATGCCGTTCCACCCCGACCGGGACTTTGCCCACCGACGAGGATCTGTTTAACACCATCGCCCGTGGTCTCGACAATTCCAACATGCCGCCGTGGAATACGTTTACAAAACAGCAACGCGCGGATCTGGTTGCGTATATCAAGCACTTTTCGGCCAAGTGGCAAACCGAGAAAGCGGGAACGCCGATTCAGGTTCCGCCCGAGCCGGAGGTTACGGCGGATCGAATCAAGGCTGGCCAGGCATTGTTTAAGCGGCTGGAATGTTGGAAGTGCCACGGAGTCGAGGGTCGAGGCAATGGTCCCTCCGCTGACACTCTTACCGATGACCTGAACCGGCCGATTAAACCATTTGACTTCCACGATGGAACCCGCTTCAAGTGCGGCACCAGCGACGCCGATCTGTACAAAATCTTTATGACCGGGTTGGATGGTACGCCCATGCCGTCGTTCGCCGACAACGTCAAGCCGGACGAAGCATGGGACCTGGTGCTTTATTTGCGCACCCTTCAGCCCATGAATACCAAGGAAAAGCAGATCGCCAAGCAACTCGGTCTTAAACCGATCGACCCCAACGCCCCCGCGCCGGCGGCAGCTCCTCAGCAATGAGGCTGCCTTCGGGCGATACCATTTTTGACGAGGAGATGGATTCAATGAAAGCCGGACAAAAAATCGCAGTAATGAGCACGGCCCTGCTGATTCTCGCATCCGGATTCCTGTATTCCGGAAAGAACGTGAGTGCCGCATCGGAAGGCAAGATCACAGGAACCATCAAGCTGGACGGCACGGCTCCCCGCCAAAGGCCGATTGACATGTCCAAGGAGCCGAGTTGCGCCAAGATTCACGAGAGCAACCCGGTCCACACGGAGAACGTGGTTGCCGGTGCAAACGGAGCCCTGCAAAACGTAGTGGTCTACGTTTCTGAAGGGTTGACCGGGAACGAAGCCAGCGCAGTGTCCTCTGAGACCCCGACATGGGACCAGAAGGGTTGCCAGTACATTCCGCACGTGCTGGCGCTCAACATAGGTCAGCATTTCAAGGTGACCAACAGCGATCAGACATCGCACAACATTCATCCCATGCCCAAACAGGGTGGACCGAATCATGAGTGGAATAAATCCCAGCCCACGGGAGCTCCGCCGTTTGACGTGACTTGGACGGGCGGAGAGGTGGCCATTCCGGTGAAGTGCAACATCCATCCCTGGATGCATGGCTACATGGCGGTAGTAAAAGGTCCCAATGCGATCAGCGACGCCAATGGCGCGTTCACGCTCGACCTGCCACCGGGTTCTTACACGGTGACGGCATGGCAGGAAGAATTAGGAATGCAGACTCAGAAAGTGACCGTAGCCGCCGGTAAACCGGCGACCGCGAATTTCACCTTCAAGGCAAAGTGAATAATCCAGGCAGAAGCAGAGCCAGCCGCTAATAAACAAGTGGTGGCTCTGCGACGTCGATTTGAAGGCCGGTTCTTGACCGGTTGGAGGCGCGACCACATGGGAAAATTCGTGGCTGTGACCATTCTTGTGATTGCCATCGTTTCCGCGATTCCTATTCTGCGGCATACCTGGTGGATGGCGGAAGACATCTCGACGCACGGCGCGCCGATTGATGAGCAGATGTCGGAAACCATGGCCGAGGCAGGAATTTCGTTTCTGGCTTCGCAGATCATCCTGGCCTATTTCATCTGGAGATTCTCCGGTTCCCGTCCGGGGGAGAAGATCAAGAACTTCCCCGGTGGAGCGAAGGCCATGGTCTGGGCTGCTTTCCTGCTCGTCGGAACGGAAGTTCTAGCGTTGGGTGTTTTTGGAGTTAAGGCCTGGGCGAACATTTATTTCACTCCACCTGCTGCCAATGCTATGCCGGTTCAAGTCCAGGCTGGGCAATTCGCGTTCTATTTCCGCTATCCCGGCCCCGACGGAAAGTTCGGTCCGATTCATCCCGATCTGATCAACGAAGGCACGCAGAATTTCTACGGCCTCGATCAGGACCACGATGCGGACTCCAAAGACGACATCGTAACCGCTGAAATGGCAATTCCCGTAAATCGCGAGATTCACTTGCTGATGCACTCCAAGGATGTGGGCCACTCATTCTTCGTACCCGAGTTGCGGGTACAACAAGACTTCGTTCCCGGCCTGGACCTTTCTCTGCATTTCACGGCCACAAAAATCGGACGCTATGAAATCGTCTGTACGCAGCTTTGTGGGCTGGGACACTACAACATGAAAGCGTATCTGAGCGTGAAGTCCGAGCAGGACTTCGACGACTGGCTGAAGAAGCAAGCCGCCATGCAGTGAACTGGAGCGCGTCCGCGCTTTCCGCGTGGATGCGCAAACGCCGTTTTCGAGGTGAGCACAATGCACGACATGTCAGAACATGTGGCACATCATGCGCCCCCGACGAGTTTTATTCGGAAACACATTTTCAGCCTGGATCACAAAGTCATCGGCAAACAGTACTACGGACTGGCGCTGCTGGCCGTTCTGATCGGAATGGTTCTTTCCTGGCTGATGCGCATCCACCTCGGGTGGACGAACTACGCCATTCCGGGGCTGGAGTTGCTTTCCAAAAACGGTGCGCCCGGGAATGTGATGACGCCGGAGTTCTACCTGCAGTTGATGACCATGCACGCCACGATCATGGTCTTCTTTGTACTGACTACGGCGCCCTTTGCGGCCTTCGGCAATTATTTCCTGCCGATTCAGGTCGGCGCCGAGGACATGCCATTCCCGCACTTCAACATGATGTCGTTCTGGGTTACGTTCGTGGGCTTCGTGGTTCTGGTCTCCTCATTCTTCGTGCCCGACGGACCAACCCTGGGCGGATGGACCCAGTACGCTCCACTGAGTGCGGTGGGAAAAGTTTCCGGCCCCGGCCAAGGCACGGGCGTGGTTCTCTGGGCCATTTCGATTGCGATCTTCTGCGTAGGCCAACTGCTCGGTTCCCTGAACTTCATCACCACCACGCTTGACATGCGGACCCGCGGCATGAGCATGTGGCGCCTCCCGCTTAGCGCATGGGCCTGGTTCATTACTTCCTGCATGGGCTTGACCGCGTTTGCGGTTTTGATGCCGGCCTGCATTCTGCTGGTTTTGGATCACGTGGCGGGAACCAGCTTTTTCGTGCCCGCCAACCTGGTCATCAACGATCAAATGCAACCGCACTCCGGCGGCTCGACTCTTCTGTGGCAGCACCTGTTCTGGTTCTTCGGGCATCCTGAGGTGTATATCGCGATTGTGCCCGGGATGGGTATCGTCTCGCATGTTCTGATCACCAACATGCGCAAGCCCATGCTGAGCCACCGCGTGCTGGTGTACTCCATGGGCGCCTTGGCAGTTCTGAGTTACATGGTCTATGGGCATCACATGTTCGTCAGCGGGATGAATCCAGTTTCGTCTCTGGCATTCTCCTTTCCCACGCTGATCATCACTATCCCGTCCACGATTCTGGTGTTGATCTGGCTGGGCAGCCTGTACGGGGCGAAACTGCGCATCAATAGTGCTTCACTGTTCTCGCTGGGCTTCATTTCGATGTTTATCGCCGGTGGGGTGAGCGGCTTCTTCCTGGCGCAGCCTTCGACCGACATCATGCTGCACGCAACTTATTTTGTGGTCGGACACTTCCACATGGTGATGGGCGTTGCGGCAATGTTTGGGATTTTCGCCGGAACCTACTTCTGGTTCCCCAAGATGTTTGGACGAATGATGAATGAAACTCTGGGCAAGATCCACTTCTGGTTTAGCTTCGTGGGCGCCTATTGCATCTTCATGCCGTTCCATTACCTGGGCATGGCTGGCAATGTGCGCCGCTATCAGGCGTTCGTCAACGACTACACTCAAGGGCTGATTCCGTTGCACCGCTTTATCACCGTGGCCGCATTGTGCACCGGCGCTGCCCAGTTCGTCTTCCTGTACAACCTGATTCACAGCCGCTTTTGGGGCGAGCCTGCAACCGACAATCCGTGGCAGGCTACTTCGCTGGAGTGGAGCACGCCTACGACGCCGCCTCCGCACAACAACTTCGGCGACAAACTGCCGGAGGTTTTCCACGATCCCTATCAGTACGGAGTCGAGGGTTCGGCTGGCGATTACGTGATGCAGACTTCGCCCGAGCAGATTAAGGGCGCGGTCGAAGAGGCGTAAGCGAACGATTTCGAAATTGGAGTTTGCGGTTTTATGGCAAGCATAGTACCTGAACCACCAAAGATCGAGGAGCGTCGCGACCTAACCCGCCTGACCGGCAACGGTGGCGGTCGAATTCTGCTTCCGGCCCACGGAGACATGCGAGCGGTGAAGGATTATTCACCGCCGCCCGCTTCCACCGGAATCTGGGTCGTGCTCGCATCCATCACGATGACCTTTGCGGCGCTGACCAGCGCCTTGATCGTTCGCCAAGGATCAGCGCTGGACTGGCGGCATCTGGATCTGCCTCGAATTCTCTATCTCAATACACTCGTACTCTTTGCCAGCAGCATAGCGCTCGAGGTAGCGCGCCGCCAGGTAGGCGCTTTCATGAGCGGATCGAGAGATCAAGTCGCCAGCCCGGCAAGGTGGCTGTACATCACGCTGTTCCTCGGCTTGCTCTTTGTCGCTGGCCAGTACGCCGCATGGTTGCAATTGCGCTCGCAAGGGCTGTTTCTGGCGACGAATCCCAACAGCTCTTTCTTCTACGTTCTGACGGCGCTGCATGCCGTACACGTGCTGGGCGGGCTGGGCGGATTGATCCGCGTGATTCGCCGGCTCTATCTGTCGATCCTGCGAAAAAGCACGTTGGACGCGACCTCGCGCTACTGGCATTTCATGGATGTGCTGTGGTTGTATCTGCTGCTGTTGCTGTGGATGAAACTTTAACCAGTTCAATTCAATAGGAGGCGCCGTGAGCCACGCCGATACGATGGGAGGTCATTCCGCAGGCATGACAGCAGGACCGGCCTTTTCGGTTCCCACCAAGAAACTGGCGATGTGGCTATTCATTATCGCTGACACCGCCACGTTCGCCGCGTGCCTGGTGGCCTATGGGTTTATTCGCAACGCCACTCCCAACTGGCCCCGACCGTTTCACGGCATCACGAATGTTGCGCTCATGACGTTCATCCTGGTCACCAGCAGTTTGACCATGCTCATGGGAGTCCGGGCAGCGAGGGCTGGCGACAAGTCGGGCGCCCTCCGCTGGACTTTCATTACCGCTGCCGCGGGCATTATCTTTGCCCTGCTGCACATTCGTGAGTGGCTGGCGTTGATCGACGAAGGCATGACACTGTTCAAGAACCCATGGGGTTCCGGGCTGTTTGGCGCGTCGTTTTTCAGCATTACCGGCCTGCACCTCACCCACGTGACCGGCGGGGTGATCGCCTTGATCGCGGTTGGAATCCGCTATAAGGGTGGCCGCTACAACGCCGATGACCTCGAAATCCTGGGCCTCTACTGGCACTTCGTGGATATGGTTTGGATGTTTGTCGTGCCGTTGGTCTATCTTTTGAATCTGGCGCATTGAGACGGAGAGGAGCAAGTCACTATGGCTACCGCCGAAGAACACAAGAGTGGTGGATTGGGGAAAGACCTGGTCGTCTACCTTTGCATACTAGCTCTGGCCGCGATACAGTTCGTCATTGCCTATCAGAATATTGACGGCTCGCAGATGTTTGTGCGCATGCTGATTGTTGCCGTCATCGAAGCCGGGTTGGCACTGTTGTTCTTCATGCATCTGTCGGAGAATCGCGGACTGTTGTGGTTTGTGGGTGTCTTCACGGTTTTTGTGTTGCTAGCGATGCAATATGGATGGACGGACAGCTTCCGCTTGTTCGGTGGCGTGCCCTGGGCCCGGTAGAAGAGCCAAAGGAAAGCAATGAAGATTAACGGAGCGCTCGGACTCGCAGGCTTGGCGGCAGTGGCATTGTTCGTGCTGCTAACGCCGCTGCCGGCATTTTCTCAGAACTGCGCGCTCTGCTATACCCAGGCGTCTTCCGCCGGGGCGAGGATGATTCAGGCGCTGCGCAGCGGCATTCTGATCCTGGTCATTCCTCCTACGCTTGGATCCATTGGCATGATTTTCATTGTGCGTAGCAAGAACAATCAGTTCAAACGAGACGAGTCCGCTGGCGAAGACTGGTAAAATGGCAACCACTCACGTGATGGAAAATCCAGATTCCGTGCAAACATTCCGGTCCAAGCTCCAGGACTTCTACACGCTGACCAAACCTGAGGTCAATCTGCTGATTCTGATGACGACCTCGGCGGGATATTACTTGGCATCGCGTGGGCCGTTTCGAATTGGTGGCCTGGTCAACACCCTCATCGGCACACTGCTGGTGGCAAGCGGAACGGCGACTCTCAACCAGTGGATGGAACGAGTGTGGGACGGTCAGATGCGGAGAACCGTTTCCCGGCCGCTCCCTTCGGGAAGGCTCAGCGGTCGCGAGGCGTTCTGGTTCGGCATCGTGCTGAGCGCCGCGGGGGGCTTTTACCTTGCATTTACGGTTAACCCTTTGGCAGCGCTACTCGCCGTCTCGACCCTGGTGTCGTATCTTCTGATCTACACGCCGCTCAAGCGGAAGACGCCTCTGTGCACGCTGCTGGGCGCATTCCCCGGCGCGATGCCAACCTTAATCGGCTGGGCCGGAGCTGGAGCAGCCATCAATCGGCAGGCTTGGTTTCTATTCGCCATTCTCTTTCTCTGGCAATTTCCCCACTTTCTGGCCATCGCATTGATGTATCGCGACGATTACAGCCGCGCCGGTTATCGCATGCTGCCTGATTTCGATCGCGACGCGCGTTTTACTCGCGCCGAGATTGTAGGCTTCACCGTGACCCTGGTGCTTGCCACCATGCTGCCGCTAGTGGATCGCGGTGGCATGTGGTATTGGGCCGGCATGTCGCTGGCTGGAGCTTTCCTGCTCTATCACGTCGGCAGGCTGGCGGCATCAAGCTCAAAAGTGCTGGCCAGCCGCGTCCTTCATGCATCGGTTCTCTATCTGCCGGTGGTTCTCGGAATCATGGTTGTTTGGAAAGCATAAAGTTTCCGGTTGCCGTGCGGCCTTTCAATCCGTGTCTTTTCGGAAATCATCCTTCGCGGTTTTCGTATTTCTGGGTGATTGGTCCCTCGGAATAACCGTCGCTATCGCAGCGGCGACCCTGCTCGCCACCGAACCCGTTCTCGCGCAAGCGCAAACTCCAGCCCCGGTTAAACGATCAGAGATCCTCCGCACTCTGCCCCTGACAAGTTTTTATGGCACTCCTGATCCCTTGCCCGCTGGCAAACTTGGGGATCTGATCCGCTCGGAGTCCTTCGAGGAATACGAACTGCCACCTGAGGTGTCGGCGGTCCGCATTCTCTATCACTCGCGTTCCGCAACCGGGGGAGACGTGGCGGCATCAGGAGTGGTTCTGATTCCCAGCGAAGGAAAGCCGCCTGCCGGAGGCTGGCCGGTCATGGCGTGGGCCCCTGGCGCCACCGGCGTCGCCCGCCCCTGTGCTCCCTCGCTGATGAGGAATGTGGGTCACGGACCGTTCCTCTCCATGTATGTAAACCTGGGGTATGCCGTGGTCGCCACCGATTACACCGGGCTGGGAACCAATTTCCGGAATGCCTTTCTGGACGCTCAGTCCAACGCGACCGACGTCATCGCCTCTATCTCCGCAGCCCGCGCCGCAGCGCCCCAGCTTGGCGCGAGGTGGATCGTCATGGGGGAAGGGGAGGGAAGTTTAGCGGCCGTCGCCGTCGCGGAGAAGCAAAACGAGATTCGCGACGCAGGGTACCTCGGCAGTATCGCCATTTCTGGCTTGGCGGACGCAAAAGAACTGTACACGCATTCCACGCAGACGCCTTCCAGCAGCATGATCGCATTCCTGGCTTATGGCATTAAGACGGTGTATCCGCAGTTTCAAGTGATCGACGTGTTGACGGAGAAGGCGCTCGCACTCTATCACCACATCGAGCAGAACTGCGGAGAGACAGGCACGCTTGCCGAGCTCCCACCAGCTGAAACGCTAAAACCAGGGTGGGAAAACAATGAGTTTGTGCGCCAGTATTTCGCCAGAAACAGCCTCGGCGAAACTCCGGCACGCGGTCCGATCCTGGTAATCAGCGGCGACGCCGATCACGCGGTCCCAGTAACCCTGACCGCGCCAGTCATCGTCCGCATGTGCAAACAGGGTGACCGGTTGCAGTGGGAAAGATATCCCGATCTCGACCCGGGCCGCGTGATCGGCGACTCCGTGAGGGACCAGATTACCTGGATTGAGGGGCGATTTGCCGGCCGACCAGCCCCGGCGAATTGCCCATGAACTGACGCATCGCGAATACGTGGATCGGGCCACCCGGCACCTGCGGAAATGAATTATTTTAATTTGTTTTGAAAGGTTACGGAATCAGGGTTGAGCTCCAACTGTGCTCCACTTTGTGCTCTCGGGAAGGAGCGCAAGGTTCAGCAAACTGCGCCGTAGATTTAGTAAGTTCTTTCCTACCAAACGAGGGAGTGGCGGAGGGAGAGGGATTCGAACCCCCGGTACGGTTTCCCGTACAGCGGTTTTCAAGACCGCCCGTTTCAACCGCTCACGCATCCCTCCGGGACCTAGTCTTCAATAGTTAATAGTTTACATTGCTTGACCGGGGCGGTTTCGCAAATAGGTTTATTCTTTAGCTGTGGCGGCGGGTCTGGTCCAGATTGCGACCTGCCTGCGCTTGATCGAGAGGACCCATGAAATCCAATCGCTTCCAGTCTCTTCCGTTTCTGGTTCTGAGTTATTTGCCAACAATTCTCCTGGTGGTTTGGCTGACCCAGCAATGTGCACGCGCGCAAACCCAAGCCGGTTCTGACATCTCTACTGGTAACACCAACCAATCCTGGACGGCCACGACCCAGCAGCAACTGCCCAGCAGTCTAAATCCGACAAGGACATCTGAAACCCATACTGACGCTGGTGGCCGCACCGTTGATAATCAAAGTATCGAGAAAATGGGAATGTACGGCCGCTACGAGCCCTATCTGGATCTGCAAAAGGAAACCGTAAGAGTCGATGCGAATACAGTCCGAACGGTTGAGCGCACCTTTGGCAGAGACTCCGATGGCCGGAAAACTCTGGTTCAGGTGACCGAGGAGGAAAAGCGCAGCTTGCCGGGAGGCGAGGTGAAGGTGGTGCGCACGACCTCGAATCCCGATGCCAACGGCGCTTTGCAGATGGTTCAGCGCGAGATTCAAGACACTAAGCAGATAAGTTCCAATGTGCAGGAGACCAAGACCACGTTTCTGACACCCACAGCGAATGGCGGTGTAGCGGCGTCCATGCAGACCACGGAGCGCCAGACAAAGACAGGCGACCACAACCTCGAGTTTCGTAAATCGACTTCGGTGCCTGACCCGAATGGCAACTGGCAACTCAGCGAAGTCAGAGAGGGCGCGGTTAAGGATGACGGCAAGGACCGAACTAAAACTAAAGAAGAGCGCGTGCTGCGACCGGGAACCGACGGAAATTTGTCAGTAGTCGAGCGTACAGTGAGCAAGGAATCGGAAAATCCTGTGGGCGAGAAACGCGACACGGTGGAAACTTACTCAACCGATCTCCCGGGCTCTCCGGTTGACGGCAGCCTGCATCTGAACCAGCGAGTAACCACGGTTCATCGCAAGGGTGAAGATGGCGCGCAATCTACCGAAAAGCAGGTGGAGCAGCGAAACCCCGCGCAGCCCAGCGATAGCCTGCGGGTTACGGACCAGGCCATCGACATTGTGCGGCCTGGGCTCGGCGGTACAACTCGGGAGACCCAGACGATTCGATCGCTGGATTCCAACGGAAGCCTCGGGGTGGTGTCCGTGGATACGCGAAAACAAGACAACGCCCCCCCGATCCAAGTTGACATCGCGCCGGCTAAGACTGTTCCAACTGTCCCCGCTCGATAGAAATTCATTTCCTCGTAACGCCGCCGTCCCCGGCGGCTGTCGTAGGGGCGAAGGCAAGATGCGCTCGCGACAGCCGGCAAGATGCCGGCGCTCTACCAAAGATGTCAACCGCCATCTACTTGGTGAAAACGCCGCAGGCGATGCGAGCGCCCGCGTTGCCCGCGGGATCGGTCTTCATGTCGTCCGGGTCGGCATGGATGACCAGCGCGGTTCCGCCATTGCTGAAGAGCGAGTGGCTATCGGTTCCGTCGCCGAGGCTGACGTCGTTGTTAGTCAGCTTGAGCGTGGCTTTGCCGTCTTCGCTGACGCTGAAGTTCATCATGTCGCCGGCGTGGTGCCCGTCGGGATTCTGCAGACCGTGTTTTTTTCCATCGGGATTGAAGTGCGGTCCCGCGGACTTGAAGTCTGGACCATCGCACTTGGCATTCTGGTGAATATGGATGGCATGCGTGCCCGGGGGCAGGTCGTGCAGGTTCAGGTCAAGCCCCACACCCGTGCCCTTCGCACCGGTTCCGCTTTCCCATAGCGTAATCGTGCCCACGCTCTTACCCTGGGCATCCTTCATCTCAACCACGGTTTTGGCGGCGCTGGCGAGCGACAGGACAATGATTGTGGACCACACGGCAGCAATGAATAGTCGTTTTTGTTTCATGGCCACAGATTATATCCAAGCTAGGGTTCTGCGTGCTATTTCATTACCATCGAGCAGTGACGACGCAGTAGTGCCGACAAATCGTGGTGTCGCATGTTTTGTATCAACTATCAATCTTCCTCCATCGGCCCCGCGCGCATTCCCGCTTTGGGAAGTTTACCGGGCCCCCCCTCCCCTGTCGCCTGCAAAATCTAGAAAACAAAGAATCTAATTTGCGACTATGTGCTAGATCTTTGAGTTTACAGGAGTTACAGGCAAAATCTAGAGAACATGGGAGTTACGGTTCCGGTGCGGCTGGCTTGCGTCCCATTTTGGAACTGGTTGGGTTCGGCATTTGGGGCGGGGTCTGAAGCCATACCGACGCTGGGGTCGGATTGTCAAAGATCGACGATTATCTTGCAAATAATGTACTTTGCAGAAGATTATCGTACTTAAGGCAGGCAGTCAATGATAAAGCGCGGCGCGGAACTGGGGGCTCGGGAAACAGTCCCCGGTTTCGAAAACCGCGAGACCTGCGGTAGCGGGGCTAGCATTTCTCGATTTGCAAGTTCCGTTTTGTGATGCTACGATGTATCACATGCGAAAAGCCTCGGTTCGCGACCTTCGCTATGCTTTCAAGAAGATCGAACGCCTTTTGCATCAGGGCGAAGAGATCCAAATTACCAAGCGCCGCCGCGTGATCGCCCGCCTGGTGCCTGAAAGTGCACAATCGGTGGCACAGGTTCCGGATTTCTTGGGACGGTTACGCGCAATCTACGGCGACAAGGTGCTGGCCGTCAGCGGCGCCGAGTTGGTGTCCGAAGATCGGAGCCGCTATTGAAGATCTACGCTGACACCAGCTTTCTTGTGTCCTTGTACAGTCCGGATGCTAACTCGGTCGCTGCTGCGCGAATTATGCAGGCCTCCAAAGGGACCGTTTTGTTAGCACCCTTGGGGAACTCGAAGTCGTCAATGCCGTAGGGTTGCGGGTCTTTCGGAAGGAAGTCTCGGCTACCCAGGCGCAGTCGTCATTGAACGACTTTGAGAAGGACCTGCTGGCCGGAGTCTTCCAGCTCAGACCAGTAACGGAACAGGTGTTTGAACGGGCGCGCCAGCTATCGCGGCAAACGACTCCCAAGCTCGGCACCCGCACGGCAGATCTCCTGCATGTTGCAACGGCGCTCGAATTGTCTGCGGATTACCTCTACACCTTCGACCAGCAGCAGCGGAAGCTCGCCCAGACCGTTCGTCTCAAGCTGAACTAAGAGGATCGAAACGGTGGACGATTCAGCGTTCCCAAATGACGGTTCCTGGACCGCCCATCCGCCGACAGCCTCCATGTCGCAGCGATCTGCGCACCCGCCCTTTCGCACAGAACGCGAAAGAAGGGGGCACCCAAAACCTGATTTACCCGCTGTTTGTAAGGGTGGGGCACCCACCCGACCAAGGAAAGGATGCGTCACGGTTCTTCACTAACACTGGCCGAATGATGGGTCCGATACAGAGGGTGAATGTTGACCTGGCGGCGGGCATGCTGGAGGAACTGGACCGGCCGCCAAAGAGTTGAATATCAGCCGACAGGCGGTGATCACGACGCTCATACGCCAGGCGCTCGATCAGCAGTATCTGGCGCGAGGGGTCCGCCCCGCGGTTAAGCGGAGGTAGAATTGCTGGCTTCCCGTCGCGCCTTCGTTAGCTCAGTATTCTGCCGAAAAAGGACTGCTTCCTAGAGCATTTTCAGGGTTGCTGTAGGCTGTACGAAACAGCAGGTCCCTCCACTCCGCTTCTCATCCCCTTCGGGAATGAGAAGCTGCGGTCGGGATGACAATCCGTAACGGGTACAGTAACGGTGAAAACGCCTTAAATGCTCTTCTATCTCGCTTTTTGATCCCTATAAAACATTGCCAAGCTGGAGTAATATGTAACCCTGCTTTGGTATGGAGACCCTTGGGTCCAACCCGGTGGAGGCTGTGCGGGAGTTGCCGCCTCCTTTGCGTACTCGCCGGCGGCGGGTGCGGCAGAAGGTTCACACTCCCGCGTACGCTAGCTTGAATGGAAGCTTGAGTGGCCAAGTCCTCGATCTCAGCGAGATCGTCGACATCAGCGAAGAAGGCATGGCCATTCAGACTTCGTCTCCGCTCGAGGTTCAGCGTAGCGTGAATCTGTGTCTTGATCTGACGGCGACCAGAACTTGTATTCACACGACCGGGGAAGTCGTCTGGTCCGACCGGTCGGGACGCGTCGGGATCCGCTTTCCGCAGATGCCTGACGACTCGCTTCGCCAGCTCAAAGAATGGCTCTTTGTGAACGTGATGGTGGCGTGCGTCAATCACCGGGCCGATCTTTTGTCTGGGGATCGGTTGTCGGGCGACCGGCTACCCGCCAATCAGTTCTCCCAGGTCGCGCCCTCATTCGCCCTCGAGAAACTGCCGGAGAACAGTGCCCTGGTCAACTGGATGCGGCAGGAACTCGAGCCCACGGCGCCTGCCGACTACACCTCCATCCTGACCGCCCTGGCCGCGGTCAAGCGAGAGGTAGATTCGATAGGCTCCGATCTTGATGGCGCTTTGCAATTGCTGGCGCAAAGAGCGCAGACTTTCACTCGCGCAACCGGTGCGGCGATTGCTTTGAGCGAGGGATCCGGCATGATTTGCCGCGCCAGCGCTGGGCAGGATGCTCCCAGCCTCGGGGCGCGGCTCAGCATTGGCTCAGGATTTTCTGGGGAGTGCGTGCGCACTGGCGAGTTGCTGCGCTGTGACGACTCCGAAGCCGATCCCTTGGTTGATCGCGAAACCTGCCGAATGCTGGGCATTCGCTCCATGATCGCAGTGCCGATTCGCTGGGATGACGCCATCATCGGACTGTTGGAAGTGTTTTCCCCCGACCCTTATGCCTTCAGCACCAACGACCCCATCGTGCTCGAGCGTTTGGCCGGAATCATTTCCACCGCGGTCCATCGCGCGGGCACGCCGGAACCGGGTTCTGCCGAGAACGGTTCTGCGGAGCATGAGTCTGGCACGGCGGGCTCTTCGGAGTCTGGTTTCCCGTCACTATCGGTGACTAGCGTCGACGATGAATTTCCCGTCGAGACGCTGGCGGACTTGCCGCTGCCGCATTTTTCGCGCTCTCGTAAGATTCTTCTCGCGGCGGCGGCAGCCACGGTATTGTTCGCGGGAACTTGGTTGATTTCACCGCGCGACTTCACTAGAAGTGCTGGTTCTGCTCCCATATCTCAGCCACCGGCGAAAGTTCCTGCCACGCCGCCCACGCCAGCTTCGACCGGCAGCCTCGAGGGCATGCGCAAATTGGCCGAGCAGGGCGATCCCACCGCCCAGTTTTCCATGGGCGCGCGCTATGCTGCAGGCGAAGATGTCGCTCAGGATTACGCTGAGGCGGTGCGCTGGTTCACCCTGGCGGCCGAACAAGGACACGTCAAGTCACAGGGGATTCTGGGCGCCTACTACTGGTCGGGACGGGGCGTGCCTCTGGATCTGGTCAAGGCGTACTTCTGGTCGGTGTTGGCGCAGGCTGGCGGAGACGAGGCTAGTAAGTATCGTGTACCGGCTCTCGCCTCCCGCATGACCCATGCGCAGATCGCGGCCGCCCAACAGCAAGCCAATGACTGGATCAAAGAGCATCAGTCGCTTAGCCAGAACTCCGCCGCCACGCGTTGACACTCCGACAGGGCGCAACTTGGGGTATTTTTTCTCGGTAGTTACTACTCTATTGCAGTAGCCTCATGGTTCAAGTAGACTCCGAGCGCGTTCATCACAAGATTCTGAGACGTCTATCGGTTGCACTTTCCAAAAAGGGGAACTTATGTTGCCAAAGAAACTATTTGTTGGGTTTACGGTGCTTCTGCTCGCTATCTCCAGCGTCTCGCTGGCACAGAAACTGCAAAACCTGGTGAACCAACCGCCGGACGGCGCGGGAATAGGCTTTCTGTTGACCGATGGTACGGTGATCTTTCAAGGTAACAACCAGACCGATTGGTGGAAGCTGACACCTGATAAGTTCGGAAGCTACGTCAAGGGGACCTGGTCGCAAATCGCAAGCCTGCCCTCGGGATACTCGCCCCTGTATTTCTCTTCCGCCGTACTTGCCGATGGCCGAGTAGTGATTGTGGGCGGGGAATACAACTTCCTTCAGTTTGTGTTGACAAACCTGGCCGCGATCTACGATCCCAAGGCGGACACTTGGACTTCGCTCGGTCACCCGAAGGGTTGGGCCTATATCGGAGAATCACCGTCCGCGGTGCTGCCGGACGGCAAGTACCTGGTGGGAAGGAAACTGGATAAGAGCGCGGCGGTGTTGGATCCCGCTACTCTTACATGGACGCTGGTGGGCACTGCGGGGAAGAGCGACTTCAACGCCGAGGAGGGCTGGACGCTCATGCCCGACGGCTCAGTTTTGACTTATGATGTGAAACATGCTCCGCACTCGGAGAAATATGTCTCTTCGATGGCAAAGTGGTTCACGGCGGGCAGTACGATTGTCGACTTGCACTCCCCACACCAGGGAGGCTGTATTCCGTATCCCGGAGGCTGTTATCCGGCACCGGGAGAGGTGGGTCCCGGCATACTTCGCACCGACGGTACGGTTTTCGCTACCGGCTCTGGTTCGAATGGCGGCAGCGGCCCTGGACACACAGCTATCTATCATCCGGGGAAGAAACCCACTGACCGGGGCAAATGGACGGTCGGCCCCGATTTCCCGAACAGTGATAACGCCGGCGATTCGTTTGCTGCTTTGCTGACCAATGGTCGTCCGCTGGTCCTGGGCAACTCCGGAACGCTTTATGAGTTCGATGGGAAAAACCTGATTCCCGGGCCGTTTGTGGGTTTCGGCGCCAGTCTGATGGTGCTGCCTACGGGCGAGGTGATCGTCGCTGGCAGCCAAGTCTACACCTCGTCCGGGACGTATAAGGCTGCGTGGGCCCCGAGTATCACTACATATCCCCACACGGTCACGCGCGGTTCCACTTACAAAATCTCCGGCAGGCAGTTCAATGGCTTGTCGCAAGCTGCTTCTTTTGGCGACGAGGATGAGACCGCGACGAACTACCCCTTGGTGCGGATCACGAATCAGGCAACGCACCATGTTTTTTACGCCAAAACGCACGACCACAGCACCATGGCGGTCGCCACCGGTAAGGCCATCGTTTCGACAAACTTCGATGTTCCTGCGGGAATGGAGACCGGAGCAAGTTCGCTGGTGGTCGTGGCGAATGGGATCCCTTCCAAGGCGGTGAGCATCACGGTCAACTAACGCGGGAATCCATCTTGGAGTGCCCGACTATCGGGTGTGGGGTGCACATGACGAGCGGAGGAACGCACATCCGCCACAGATTTGGGGCGGTTCGACCCTATGTCCATGGTCATCTCGATCTGTCGGACTTTGTGAAGCATGCCTTCGGCGCGGTGGAGTTGGAACGCCACGAGATGGGGCCGAAGGCATTCCACGTCGAGTCCCAGATTGGCGATGCAGTGGTCGTGCTGGAAACTGGCGATCCTCCGGATCCCTCGGCGACGTGCGCTTCGATATACGTCTACGTTGAAGATGTGGACGCTGCTTATCGGCGGGCGATCGAGTTCGGCGCAACCTCACTTGCCGAACCTGAGGACAAGCCCTATCAAGAACGCGCGGCGGGGGTTAAGGATTCGTTCGGAAACACGTGGTGGATCTCAACATTCAAACCGGCGGCGTGAGGATGACGGGTGACAACATGCGACAAGTCGAGCGCCCCATAACTGATCAAGCCCACCACCCGCCGCAGACTGGTGTAGACAGCGGTTGGTCTTCGCACCAGAAGGCGTTGGCAATGCGAAAAAGACTTGTCGCCGACCACCGTCGTGGAGCGGCGCACTTGGAGAAAGGCGGGTGCGGCTTTAGTCTTTTGGTCGGCCCGTTTTTGCCAGCCCTGCTTTTTTTCTTAACTTCGCGTAAACTTCAGGCAGATTCTTCCTAAGCCACTTGTAGCACTCCCGGCGCAGCAAGGTGTGCTTCCGGTTGTGCTGCCGGCGACGCTCTACGTAACGTTTCTGTTGAGCAGTGAGTCGTTTTTTCATCCGCGATTTCTCTCTTTCCTTGAGAGCTCCAATAGAAGAAGCTTTCATGCCGCAGAATTTGCAATATCCGTTTTGCTGACCAGATCGATGATACCCTGTTCACCGAATTTCGCGAGTGCCTTGGCGTAAAAATGCGAAAGGCACCTGGCTACTTCAAGTTCGACGATTTTTGGCGAAACACACCGTGCAAAAAGCTACCGGCCAGGTTGTGAAACCTGGCCGGCGGGTCTTTCCACTAGTTGTGCAGCGCTTACATCAACCGCGGCCACCGCCTGCAGCGGCCATGGCATACGCACTCTTCTGCCCTGTGGTGTCACGCAGGGCTTGGAAGTAGAGGGTGAAGGAGCGTTGCACCAGAAACATCAGCGGTAAGATAAGCAGCGGGATGTACCAGGCGAACGCGTGCGTGGCCAGTTTGGCCAGGCCCGCAACGCCGGCGGCCAGTACGAAATAAGGGAACGTGAGTTGCAGGATCTGTCTCCAAATTCCGAACAGGCGACCGCTTTCCGTGAGGGCGATGATGGCCGCGACTGGGATGGTATTGACCAGCAAATAGGCCAGTGCTCCTAGTGCGAGACCAAGCCCTGAATTTGCCGCCGCAGCCTGCATGGTGAACCATGCGGCCTGGGCAGCCATCAAGGTGACGCCCAGGTTGAACATGGTTTTGATTGGCTTCTGCTGACTGTTTTCCGACCAGAGGCATTGCACCAGCGTCGACGCGCCGGTGATCAGAAGGGCCTCGGCCAGGCTGAGTTCGGTGAGAGCGAGAAGGATGAACGGCAGGTTCACCGACATCGATCCCGTCAGCCGGGGCAGCGAGACTTTGAGCCGCGCTGCGAAGAGGGCGACCAAGAAGGTCCCGGTGAAGCGTGCGTATGCCGGGTGTCCCCATTGCAGCGGCACCTGGAGGAGAATCCCGATGCCGAGGACAACCACGAACCCGACAAGTGTTTTAGTCTTTGTCGAGAGGTGTGTCATGGCTAGTTTTCTCCGTCCTGGCCATCACTGTAGGCCGAAGTCGCGGTCGATGTGCCCCAGACCACGCTGTTACCCCAGACCACGCTAAAGCCTTGGTCTACGGTATTGCCCCAGACCACGGAGTTTCCCCAAACCACCGAGTTCGCGCTTAACAGTGAGTTACCCCAAACGACCGAGTTGCCCCAGACTACGGAGTTTCCCCAAACGACGGAGGTGCCCCACGTCACGGAACTGGTGTTGACAATGGTTACGGTGTTGTTCGCGGCATTGTAGCTTGCGGTGGGAGACAGAGCCACGCCGTTGGCGACATCGGTGTTCGCTAATGCGGCGTCAACGTCGAGATATCCCGCGCCGTAGGTGAAGAGGTCGTACTGGTTATCGAACTCGTTATTGAAGACATCGAAAGACTTGCAATAGACGCCAAATCCTTTCCATGCCGTCTTCATGATGCGAGCCTTCACCGTATCCGGTGTCAGCGTCGGATCCTTTTGCAGCATGAGCGCCACTGCGCCCGTCACTACGGGTGTGGCCATGCTGGTACCACTGAGGCGAAAATACTGGGTAGCGCAGGTCCCAGTGCAGGTTCCGCTGGGAGCAATCTCGAGAGTCGGGAACTCTGTGTCGAGGGTGCTGTTCTTAACCAGCAAGGACCCAATGCGGTTGCCCGGAGCCACGACATCGGGCTTAACGATGTGGTCGAGCAACGTCGGTCCCTTAGAGCTGTAGCTGGCGATGGAATCGTCGGCCCGGGTGGCGGTTCCCATGGTCCTGGTAGCGGCAACCGTGATGACTGCCGGATCATTGCCCGGAGAACCGATGGTGCCGAAACCGCGAGTGTGCATCGAGTCGTCTCGTCCGTTATTTCCGGCGGCTACCACTACCACGATGCCTGCGGCCCAAGCTTGCTCCACCGCCTGGTCTAGAGGATCGAGCGTGTAACTTTCAAAAACCGGCCGTCCCAGCGAAAGGTTGATCACACGAATGTTGTATTGAGTTTTCAGCGCGATGGCTCGCTGAATGGCAGCGATCACCTGGCTGTCGGTGCCGGCGCCGTTTTGATCGAGTACGCGAAGGTTGATGAGGTTAACATTGGGAGCCATGCCAGCGATTTGTTGCGCATAGCCGGTTCCCGCGCCAGAAGCCGATCCATTTCCACCGATGATGCCGCTCACGTGAGTACCGTGCCCATAGACATCTTTGGTGGTGCTATCACCTGCGACGAAGCTTTCGCTGTGCACCACTCGGTTGCCGCCAGCGATGTGAAAGTCGGCGTGATCGGCGATTCCGCTATCAATGACCGCAACCCCGATTCCGGTGCCATCGAGGCCGTACTGCTGGGCCGCCACGTCGGCTTCCACTGCGGAAGCGAAGTCCTCGTAACTATTCTGCATACTGACCGGGCGATCCGGTGTGACGTACAGAACATCAGGATCTTTCTCCAACATGGCGAGAGCGGAGACCGGAATTCGGAAAGCAGCAGCTTGGATGCTATGCAGTTTGGTTCTTAGCACGGCGCCATGACTCAACATTCTCTGGTAATGAATGGCGCGAGGAGTTTCCTTGAACTGCACGATCACGTCGATCATCGCGTTCGGGTGCTGACGGTTGAGATCGTAGGCAAGCTTTCCTGCATAACGTGATACGCGAGGCGTCTGGTTGTTCAGTTGTGGCGGCGACGCTGCCCAGCTCGCCGTGACGAAGAGAGCCGGAATTGCGAGACGCAAAAGCGCCTTCCGGATGCTCTTCCATTTCCGAATCGGTAGTTTTCGTGGCTTCATTGATGGATTGCTCCAATTACTCCCATGGCCTGCCATGTCGTTAGCTGCCCCAAACTGCGGACGCGATGACGGAGACAGCGTGGTTGAAAATCCTTTGGGGAATAATCTGGACCACTTCGTAGGCCAGCACCGTAAACAGAGCCAGCCATCCGATTTCATTTTTCATAGGCACTTGAACACCCCTCACAAGTTGATCTTCTTCGGTAGTCTTAAGTGCAGGCGGGATACCAAAGGTTGACCCTAGTCAACCAGCCTAAAATCAACGCTTTAGATGGAGCTTGAGGGTAGTCCGGCAGGGACAGACTGTCCTCTAAGTCGTGGGGGGCATGGCGTATGTGTATGAAAACACGTGAGATGGCTCGCTCGCCCGCGATTGGGGACAAATTGTCCCTTCACTGCCAGCATTCCGAGCGTTATGGACCGCGATCCCGCTCACAACCATGCACAACCGATGATATTGTTTGTGCGGTAATCCAATGAAGGAGGGAAATCCGGTGAAGCGCTGGATCGTGTGTGCACTTCTTGCCCTCGTAACCGCCAGGTTAGTTTCTGCTCAACAACCACTTCCGAGCCGGAAAACAACCGATCCCTATCAGCCAACTTTGGATCGCCTGGAATCGCTGACCACCCTGTTACTGTCCGAATGGCGATTTCACGCAGACGTACCCCATCCTGAGGATTCGTCGTTAGATGACGCCAGCTGGGAAACCGTAAGAGTCGGAGAGAAATGGGCGACCGGGTCTCGCGTACTCCGCCGCTGGATCGAGATTCCGGAGAAGATCAACGGTTATGCAGTGCTGGGCGCTCGCGCGAAATTGGACCTCAGGTTCGACTTCATGTGGAACAACAAAGGTCCGGTTACGATCGCGGTATTCTCGAACGGAGCGCTGGTGTCGCGGGGAGATGACGACATGCAGCAACCGATCCCGCTGACGGAGAACGCACAGCCTGGACAGAAGTTTCTGGTCGCTGTGCGGATCGATGCTCCGGAGGTGGAGACACAATTTCATCACGCGCAGTTGAGAATCGAACCTAAAGTCAGCCGGCCGGATCCGGCGATGATTCGAATGGAAATCCTGGCGGAGCGTCCGATGATTGCGGCATATGAAGCGGGTCGGGCGGAGCGCCAACTGCAACTTGACGAGGCGGTCAAAGGCATTGATTTCTCGGCGCTCGACAAGAATGATCAGGCAGGCTTCGACGCGTCGCTACGCCAGGCGCAGAGCAACCTGCAGCCCTTGAATGCATGGTTGAAACAGTTCACCGTTCGCGCGGTCGGGAACTCACATATTGATATGGCTTGGTTGTGGCCGTGGACGGAAACGGTTGAGGTGGTGCGCAATACCTTTCAAAGCGTTTTGGATTTGATGCGCGAATATCCCGATTTCAAGTTCACCATGTCCTCGGCGCGAACCTACGAATGGATGCAAGAGAAATATCCGGACATGTTCGAGCAAATCAGGCAACGAGTGAAGGAAGGCCGCTGGGAGGTCATCGGCGGCATGTGGGTCGAGCCTGATCTGAATATGCCGGACGGCGAGTCGCTGGTGCGCCAGATTCTCCTTGGCAAACGATATTTTCAGAAGACCTTTGGCGCTGACATCAAGATTGGCTGGAACCCTGATTCTTTTGGATACAACTGGCAGCTTCCACAAATCTACAAGAAATCCGGCATGGATTATTTCGTGACCAGCAAGCTGTTGTGGGCCACGGACTACACTAAATTCCCTTACCGGCTGTTCTGGTGGGAAGCGCCCGATGGGAGCCGGCTTCTAACGTACTTTCCCCATGAATACGCCAATGATTTCAACCCCGAACAGATGACGCAGGATCTGTCGCTCTACGCCCCGCTGATTTACGGGAGCAAAGTCACCGATTCGCCGCAGATGCTTTACTTGTACGGAATCGGCGACCATGGCGGCGGTCCGACTCGAACGATGCTGGATCAGGCGAATCGCCTTCGAGAACCGAACACAGTTTTCCCGAAGATTGACTTTAGCACTGCCAAAGAATTCTTCACCGACCTGAACCATGAACTCCCAAGTCTCAACGTGCCCACCTGGAAAGATGAACTCTATTTCGAATATCACCGCGGCGTGTACACTTCGCAAGCCGACACGAAACAGCGAATTCGGCGCGATGAGGAACTGATGCTCGACGCCGAGAAGTATGCGTCGCTGGCTTCGCTCTTCGGCCACTCGTATGCGCAAGATCAGTTCGAGCTCGCCTGGAAGAATCTGCTATTCGATCATTTCCACGATGTCATGCCCGGTTCCGGAATTGCGGTGAATTATCTCGACGCCAAGCGAAACTTGGACGATGTTGCCCGTTCCGCAAAGGAGGTCACGGAGGGGGCGCTCGACGAGATCCTGGCTCACGTCAATACCCAAGGCGACGGCGTGCCGGTCGTGGTTTTCAATTCTCTCTCCTGGCCACGAACCGAAGTGATTGAGATCGAAGTACAACTTCCAGGTAAGGCCGGGCAGGTTGAAGTAGTCGACGCCGCCGGCCAAGAAGTTGAGTCCGAACTGCTGGAAATGGATTCAGCAACCAACCGGGCGCGGCTCCTTATCCTCGCGGATACAGCGGGTATGGGCTACAAGACCTATTTTGTGCGTCCAGCAACGGAGCCTTCTAAGCCTGAAGAGGTATCCAGCAGAGTGCAACTCGGACGGAAAGTCACGGCCTCGGGAAATGCCATGGAGAATGGATCCATTCGCGTCCAAGTCGATCCCCAAACCGGGTGCATTACCAGCCTTCTCGATCTGCGAAATCAGACGGAAGCGCTGGCTCCCTCCGAAACCGATACGGGCGGCCCAAGAACGTCCGCCTGCGGGAACCTTTTGCAGGCTTTCTACGACAAACCCAAGCAATGGGACGCCTGGAACATCGATTCCGATTTCGAGAAACAGCATTGGGATTTGGATAGAGCGGACGAAGTGAAGCTGGTCGAGGGTGGGCCACTACGAGCTGTGATCCGAGTCAAGAAGCATTTCCAGAATTCCACCTTCGTGCAAGACATCACTATGTACCCGGGCGTGCCGCGGGTCGACGTGAAGATGCAGGTGCACTGGCACGAGAAACACATTTTGCTAAAAGTGGCATTCCCTTTGAGCGCACACAGCGATAGGGCCACTTTTGAAATCCCCTACGGTTCGATAGAGCGTCCGACCACTCGGAACACGCCAGCCGAGCAGGCCAAGTTCGAAGTCCCGGCGCAACGCTGGGCCGATCTTTCCGATACCAAATCCGCCGGCTCCAAACACGGCTTCAGCCTGCTTAACGACAGCAAGTACGGATACGATGTGAAGGGCAATGTGCTGCGCCTCTCGTTGCTGCGTTCACCAGAATGGCCCGACCCGCATGCCGACGAAGGCCATCACGAATTTACCTACTCTCTGTATCCGCACGCCGGAGGTTGGCGCGACGCTCAGACCATACGCCGCGGCTACGAACTAAATTACAAGTTGATCGCCACGCGGTCGCAAAAACACGAGGGCACACTTCCGGGCCAACACTCTTTCGTGCAAGTTGAACCGGACAACGTCGTGCTTACCGCGCTCAAGAAATCCGAGGACGATGACTCTCTGGTCCTGCGTTTTTATGAGTGGGCAGGAAAAGAAGCTGATGTAAAACTCCAGTTACCGGCAGGAGCCCAGTCGGCGTCAGAAACCGATCTGATGGAGAAGGCGATTGCTGATCTTGCGGTGCACGATGATGCCGTCACAGTGCATACCAAGCCGTATGAGATTAAGACGCTGAAAGTCCGATTTGCGCCGCATGCGCTCCAGGAACGAGTGCCCTAGCAGTTGTTTCCTCTCTATTCCCTCCATCGCGTCGATAGGTGCTTCGCGCGCGCTGGACGAGAGCGGCGCGAGCACGCAGATGACCCGGAACTACGGTCGGGCGCCACGGGGAGAACGGGTGGCGGAAGCAACCCCGAATAGCCATTGGCATACGCTGACCATGCTGGCAGCCCTGACCCGGGAAGGCCTGCAGGGCCCATGACGATTGAGTCGCCCACCGACGGAGATGTGGCAGGTGGGGTTTTCAGAAAAAGGAGTCCATATCAAGACCGCAAATCTTGACTTCTTCAGCGCCTGGGCAAACTTCAGGAAAGCTAGAGAAGCGACGCGCTGTTTTCTCTTGTACGTGAACTCGTCCATGTACTGCACGCTCCCGAAGCACTGTCTACCTGCAGAACTGCGAACTGCAATGCGGGAACTTCTCAAGGCGAAACTGGCAGCGAAATCGCCTTAACACTCGTGGATCGGATCGTGCGCACGAAGGTTCGGATTACTGGAATTCACCCAAGACGATGGGCACTGTAGAACCCGCTGCTCCCCCGTTGTCGCGGGTTTTTGACGTTACCAGCCTCATGTATTCAGTCAGAGTGACGAAGCGGTATCCCCGCGCTTTGA
>Ga0208044_1000096_pt1 | contig 92447 bp, 84 predicted proteins | sample Sb_taG_8_FD_187712 | JGI IMG/M metagenome (GOLD analysis project Ga0208044, IMG submission 187712) | Peat soil microbial communities from Weissenstadt, Germany - Sb_50d_c_BC metaG (SPAdes) (version 2) | ecosystem: Environmental > Terrestrial > Soil > Wetlands > Peat | place: Germany...
AGATGGTCGAGGACGGCGGTCTGAGCCTGCGGGACGGCTACTACCTTTCGCGCATTGAGGACGTTACCGAACGGCTGCGCCTGGCGCACGAGATAGCGGCGGGCAAGGTGAAGGCCGAGAGCGTGGCTGGGCTCCTGCGAAAACAGAAAGCACCCGACAACAATGGATCGCCACCGGCCCGCGTCAGCCGTATCACATGCCCTCTGCCCTCGGGCGTAACGGTCACGATCAGCGGCCATGACCTTTCGCTCGATGACGCCATCAAGGCGGCCGGCGAACTGCTGAAGGAGATGAAAAAAGCGAGCCAGGAGAACCTGGACGGGAAGACCTTCTCGGCCGTGTGCGCCCGGAAGGCCAAAACGGAGGGTGATGTGCCATGAACGGCGAGTCATTGCGTCACGATGTCGCCTGCGCTACGGCTCAGCAAATCCTCGAAGTCTTCGGCGGCCTCTTGCGTGAAGAGGAACAGCGCGACGCGTTTGCAGAGATTTATGTGCGGGTCAAGGCCGGGCTGGAATGCTATGAGACGCGCTCGGAACGGGTCCTGGCGCGGATGCGGCCGGGCAAAAACTGAAGGGGAGGATTGGTGATGTACGGGCTCTCTCGAATGATGCTGGTTATGGTTGCGTGCCTCACGGCTTATACGATCCTGCTGGTGGCATATATGGCAGGGGCGGTGGGGGCGATCATCGTCCTGGGTTTGATCGTCGTGATTTTGAAGCGGAAGGGCCGGATTTTCACAGCCTTTGGAACCGCCCAGTGGTCCGGCGAGGATGAGTTGCGGCGTGTCGGAATGATTGGAGCCAAGCACGGGCTCATTCTCGGCCGGCTGGAGGTGGCCCCAGGTGCGAATTTCGCCGGGCGGCTTAAAGCGCTGCTGAACGTACGGATGAAAGCTAAAGACGCATGCGAGCAATTCCTGGCGCCGGTGAAGCGCAAGCCCCGTGACTACCCACTGGTCAAGCTGCCGAATGCCGTGCACACGGCCGTATTTGCACCAACGGGTGTCGGAAAAGGCGTTTCCTGCGTCATCCCGTTCCTTCTTTCGTGCGAGGATTCCTGCGTGGTCGTCGATTTTAAGGGCGATCTGGCATCGATAACGGCCAAAGCCAGGCGACACATGGGACATGAAATCGTCATTCTTGATCCCTTCAAGGTATTGGCGAAATTGAAATTCAAGAGTGCCACCTTCAACCCGCTGGAATTCATCAGCAAGGATTCGCCGCTGGCGATCGATGACTGCAACGCTCTCGCCCAGGCACTCGTGGTGCGTAGCGGAGAGGAAAAGGAGCCTCATTGGCTTGATAGCGCCGAGGCCTGGATAGCTGCGATCACGGCCACGGTCGTGCAATACGGGCAGCAGGACAAGGGCACGCGCTCATTGCAAACCGTGCGCGAAATGCTTTCGAACCCGCAGAAACTGGACATGGCGATCAAGCTGATGAACGAGTCGGAAGCTTGGGGCGGAATGCTGGCCCGGATGGGCGGCCAGCTCATGCACTTCGTGGACAAGGAGAAATCGTCGGCGCTCACAACGGTCGGAAGGTTTCTTCGCTTCTTGGATACGCTGGCCGTCGCGGAAAACACCCGGTCGAGCAGCTTTGATCCGGCAAGGCTGCGAAAGGGAAGGATGACTGTCTACCTGGTTTTGCCTCCGGAACACATGATTCAGCCGCTGATCAGAATGTGGATAGGCTCGCTGCTGCTGGCCGTAGTGCGCGGGGGATTGCAGGAAAAGGACAAGGTGCATTTCGTGCTGGATGAAGCCTCGAGTCTCGGGGCGGGGATGGAAGCACTCAACGATGCGGTGGATAAGTACAGGGCCTATGGCGTGCGCCTCCTTTTTATGTACCAATCGCTAGGTCAGCTGAAGAAATGCTGGCCGCAGGGTCAGGATCAAACGCTCCTCTCCAATACGACGCAAGTTTTTTTCGGGGTGAATGACCAGCAAACGGCGGAATACGTGAGCGCGCGGCTGGGTGAGGAAACCATTGTGGTGGATAGCGGCGGTACGAGTCGGGGAACGTCCCGACAGTTCAGCGAGACGGGGACGAGCCTTCACGGCAGCACCACTTACTCAAGTAACAGCAATTCCAACTGGCAGCAACACGGCCGCAAGCTGTTGAAACCGGAAGAAGTGTTGGCGTTGCCGCCGCAAATTGCCATCACCTTCACGCCTGGCGTCTTGCCGGTATGGACGACGCTGGTGCGGTATTTTGAGGAAAAGGACCTTTTTAAGCGCCGTGGTTGGTTGCATGAGCTGAGTTCCTCCTGCCGGGTGTTCACAGCGTCCGCGGTGCTTCTCGTTATCGCAGCCGTGGCGGCCGTGGCGCTGACAAATGCAGCAACAGAAAAGATACAGCGGGACCAGCAGGCCCAGCCGTGGCAGTACGCGGTGCCGCCGGAGAGGTGGAGTCCGTGAAGAGTTAATAGGCGTCGTGGTGTCTGTCTAGTGATTCTTGAAAGTAAGGGTGCGTTATGTCGAACCTCGCCGAGAGGCTGTTTGGCGGCTTGAAGGAATCGGTAAAGGAGGGAATTAGCAACGCGATCCCCCAGATCGGGGCAGAGCTAAAGCAAATGGGGGCGCACGGGGCACACGAGTTAGCTGCGGCCCTGTTCAATAACTCCGGGTTTGTGATGTACCCGCGTGGCACGCGTGATGACCACGGAGTGCATGGTCCCGACGTAGGCAAGGAGGAGCAGATGGGTAGGGATGGCCAGGAGCATGAGCGGGGTGGCCGGGAAATGTAGGAGAGCGAAGGGTTCCGGTTGGTACGCCGCTCGGGGCGGCGTACCGGCCGGGAAGTAACCGGCGGTTGCCGGAGGATCTGGTTGCAGGGCAGGCAGGCGTGGCTCCCGTCCGGCTCTGCTTTTCTTGAAAGGTGAACTATGGCCGTTATTTTCACGTTTCTGTTTACGACGGGGCTGTTTGGCGGGCTGGCCTGGTGGGCCTGCCGCCGGATCACCCACCACTTAAGGGAACACCCCGAAGGGGTTGCCGCCCTCACAACGCATCTATTCGTGCCCTTGCTCGGGCGCAAATCTGAAGAGGGACAAGCCGGAGGCGATGAGCTTTCCGGCGGGCCGGACGATGCGCAAGGCCAAGCGAAAAATGGCCTGCAAGAGAATTAGATGTCCACCGAAAGGAGACCGCGTGGCGGTGCTCGCTGAGCGATCGAGGCTTGCCCTGGCTGACTGGTTCATGGTGCGCAGGCGGAAGTGAGGTGTTGCCATGGGGCAAGGACATATTCCGGACAATGCTTGATCCTCGCTGGAAGCCGGCGGGGAAAGAGCTAGAAACGGATCGGAATAGAGGCATCGAGCGGTGAAATCACCGGAGGCTGCATGATGACCAATGAATCCTTGCTCGACGCCCTGGCTCGCGACTCGGCAGTTGCCATTGTCGACCGGCACGCCGCTGATGTTCGTAACCGGGAGGCGCTTATCAAAGCAATCGCCCGCCTCACCCGGCTCGGCCTGGAGGGTCACGTGCGCCTTTTCAGGGTGCAACAAAAAGAATCGGCGACCGACTGAAACGGAGTGCGGGCTGATGAGCCGAGGAGTGAGTTTAGGGGAGCAGCAGACTGAGACACACAGCAGTGAGGTGAAGAAATGAGCATCGACGAAAAGCTGGAGGAACTTCGGGCAATGGTCTTAATGCTCGTGGAGCGACAGATGGTCAAAGATCATTACGAAATTGAGGAATTCGCGCGTCTCACCGGGAAAGCGCCTTTCACATGCCGCGAGTGGGCCAGGTTGGGTCGCATTCGAGCGGAGAAGAAGTTGTCCGGACGCGGGGCCTACACACGCTGGGTGGTTCCGCACGCTGAGCTGCTGCGTTACCAGAAGGAAGGGCTGCTGCCCCTGCGCGCATCTCGGGGCCTATGAAACTATGGTGAGGGGCGTTTCGGTGACTGGTGTGCCGCCGGGAGGCCGAGAAGCAGCACTTCTTCATTTCAAAGCGCTCTCTGGCTCTGGAATGTCCCACGACTCTACTAATGATTTGCGTGCGCTAAGTTTCTCCCGTTCGATGTCAGCCGTTCTAGTTCCGTTTTGATGAAATTCCACCTTGTGATTGGGCGGGCCGTCTACGCCGCCGCCGCCAGTCGCCCCAACCTTCGCGGCGCGGGTCCCAAGGCGCGGCAGGCCGCCGCGGCTTGGGTAGCCGCGATGGTTGCCAGGCGGCGAAGAGGAAGATCAGCTGCGCGTTTTGTCTTGGGTGGCTATCATTCTCCTTGCGATGGCCTGAACCTTGGCCTTTTGTTGCCAGGGATGCTATGGATGCGATCGCCCCACAGGAAGCGTTGCAGAGGCGCGTCCCTGAAAAGAACGAACATCGTCTTGCCTTTGCAGGCGTTGTGGCGTACCTTTCGCCCATGTCGAATGAAAATAGACAGTTGCGCCGGTCGGCGCTGTTTAGCTTCCGGTTCTTGGCAACGGCCGCTATCGGGACCTTGATGATGGCTGTGGTCGCGGTATTGGGGCCACCCGCCGTGCAACTCGCGGTACTGGGCGCGTTCATTTCGATTCTGGGCGGGCTGTTTCTCACCTATTTGGGGCAGGAAGACCAACGCGAACGGCAAAGGGCCAATGTAATCGAGAGTCTGTCGGTGCCGCTGTCCCTGGCATCCGACCCGGAGTTGTTCCAACAATACCAAGAAATCTCTCGTGGCCTGATCGCTGTGGCGAAAGACGCCGATGCTGTTCTGCGGCAAATCGCCTTGCTTAAATTCGCGTCGCTAGCAGAGCAGATTGACGGACTGGTGGATCGAAAGATTGTGTTTGCCATGACGGAAGAATGGCGGACGGTGTATGAGCAATTGTTGACAAGCCCCGACGTTCGTCAATATCGTTCTATCGCCTGGGTGAGGAGTTCGGAATACTGGCAGGACGAGCCGGGCCGGCAAAGCATGCGCGTAAACTTCGATGCCGCGCACCGTGGGCTGCTTATCGAACGAGTGATCCTGCTTAGCGACGACCTGTGGCCGCGCGAGGAATTGATGCCGTCCCCGGACATCCTGCCGTGGATTCAGGAACAGCATAATCACGGCCTGTGGATCACGCTGGCGCGCGAATCGGACGTGAGTCGTGAGCCAGACCTGCTGGTGGATATGGGTATCTACGGAAACCGGGCCGTCGGCTTTCAGGAACTGGACGAGCATTGCCGGACATTGCGCTTCACCCTCGATCTCAATCAACAAGCAGTCCGCCTGGCGGACGCACGCTGGCAGAGGCTGCTTCTCTATGCGCGGCCATTCGGGGAGCTTCTGGACCAGCTGCCGCGGCAAGGGTAAGATAGGCTCATCCATTTGGAGGAGCCTATTTTGGAACATAACCATCTCTACTTGGACACTGCCCGACTTGGACGCATGTCGCGCCGTGCCCAGCACGCTCATGTCGATCTGAGTCGCCTGGCTGGCGAGGAGGCCGGTTCGGTTTTCTTCGAGCGTTTCTTGGTTGAAGGCAGCCGGGATTGGTGCTCGACCCTGCGCTGCCGCTATCCTGGTCTGGAATGCTGGCAAGGCGTTGCTCCGCTCAAAGAAGGGCTGCGTGCATTGGCCGGGAGCACGCCGACCCTGCCAGTGTTGATGGTCAACCGGCTGTCGCAGCTTATGCGCTTTGCCGCTCGGCTGCTCTTTCACCCTTGCCGCAATGTGCTGGTCACTGATTTGGGCTGGCCGCCCTATCATGAGATCCTGGATAGCGAGGCGCGGCGGGCAGGCCGTGCCGTGACCACGGCCAGGCTCAAGACGTGGATCCTGGAGGGCAAGGCAACGGAGGATGAGGTCATCGATGTGATACGACGGCGATTCCTGGAGGCGGATTGCGATGGACTGTTCCTGACGTCGGTGAGTCATCTTGGGATTCGTCTTCCGGTGGAGCGGCTGGTGCGTGCGCTCGAGGACATCCGCAAGGTTCGGTTGGTCGTAGTCGACGGCGCACAGCATTTCTGTCACGTGGCTGCCGATCTGAGCAATGAGTACTGCGATCTGTATCTGGCCGGGTCTCACAAGTGGCTTCAAGGCTTCCACCCGATGGGACTGGGTTTCTATGGGAGACAGCGTTCGCGTGCGACGATCGAAACAGTGCTGAAGCATCTGTTGGCCAGTGGCGAACTGGATGATCCGCTGCTGCGTTTCACCACGCAACTCGAGACGGCGGTACTGGATGGCGTGACGGAAACCGTCAATGTGTTTCCGCTCTTTACATGCCAGGGGGCCGTCGCCGAGGCCCTCGAATCCTCTGTGGCCCCACCGCCGCACTTAGGGGCGCGGCAGCAGAATCTGGCAAAAGCTGCAGAATTGGCAGAATCATGCGGATGGCGACCGGTGCAGGCAACGTCCCCTTTTGCATCGGGGATATTATTGTTGGAGGCCGAGCGCGAGTCTACGCGGGGCGTGCCGGCGCAGCACCTGCGGCGGTCGTTTGCGGCCAATGGGATTGCCTTGACGGCCTACGACGGGGGCCTGATTCGCTTGTCGATGCCAGGGGAGGAATGGCAACCAGCCGAGATCGAGCAGTTGCGCATGGCACTGCATGCGGTTGCTTGAGGGCATTGCTGCACCTGATATGGCGACGATGGTATAGGGTCATCTGTTCGAACGTCGCGATGGAATTGTGCAAGTGGCCGCGCGCATAGCTGGCGGTCTTTCTGAATGGTTGGCGTGGATGAAGTGACTCAAATCACAATCTTCAAAACCTCATCTAGCGTGACGTGATCGCTGGTGCGGTCATACAACTTGGTTGTGCGCGGACTGGCGTGCGAAGCCATTTGCTGGGCTTTTTCCAGTGTTCCCTTGTTTTGCAGATAGCAGGTGATGCCGGTCGCTCGGAAGCTGTGGCAATTGGCCTTGGTGCGTATGCCGGTTGGGGCCAACCGACGCCGGATCATTCGCCACACGTCGGCGGTCCGCATGGGGTTTCGGGTCAGTCCTCCTCCTGTGCGTGGCGCCGTGCGGAACAGCGGACCCTCGCGGTCCTCTGCGATGCCCGCCGACTGGATGTAGGCGTCCAGATACTGCTCCAGGATATGATGAGCGGGCATGTCGTGGTTTTTTCCGCCCTTTTCATGCAACCTCAGCCAGGAGCGTTTGCCCTGGGCGTAATAGTCGTCGACGGTCATGGCGACCACGGCGCCCACGCGAGCGAACGTCCAGACCATGGCTGCGATGAGCGCGCGGTCACGAAGTCCCAGCAGATCAGGCAGGCGAGTCTCATCGGCGTCAGCATCTTGGCCGCTGACGCGGGTGACGGGGATGCTGTCGAGAAGGAGGCGGGTTTCCTCGGCGGTAAGTACGGGCGTCTTGCCTTTCGTGACAACGTGCTTCGGCCCACGGACAGCGTGGGCCGGGTTCACGGCAATTACCTGACCCGTAACGAGCCAGTCGAAGAGCATGCGAATGGTGGCCAGATGCTGTTTGACGGATGGTTTGGCGTGGGTTTGCTGCAGCTGCTCGATATAGCCCGCGACCAGGATCGGCTTGACGGCTTTCAGGTCGCGCACGCCACGATCTTCGCACCAGCGCAGAAAAGCAATGGCGTTGCGGAAGTAAGCGCGCCTGGTGTGCGGATTGCGGATGTGGGCGGTGAAGTATTCGACGAAGCGCGTGACGGCATCCTCACTGGCCGAAGTGATGATGGCCGGCAACACGATCTGGTTGAATTGATCCCACCTGGCGACCGACGCTCTCACCGGCACCAAATCCTTACCTGCCGTTAACTCCTCTACTTCCATGCCGGGTACGTCTCTGTGAAAGATAATGTCCTTTATCTTTCACAGAGGCTACCACAAGACGAGCACCGCGCAAGCGGGATTTCCTTACCGGTTCTTAACGAATACCGTGACCACGGCAACCGGACATTTCCATGCCACTGTATAGATTATTGACAAAGTGTTACGGTTGTGGCAGAGTGAAAGAGTACGTAACTCTAGTTATGTATGTCAATACTTATGAATCAGGTCATTCACACGAAAATGGGAGAAGGACGGCGCATCGCCATCCCGGCGGAGCTTTGCCAGAATCTCGGCATCGAGCCGGGCGACCCCGTAGTATTGGAGTCGTCCGAGTCGGGAATCGTCGTTCGGGCGCTCGATGCCGTCATCCGGGATGTGCAGGCGTTTTTTGCGGATGCTGCCCCAGCCGAAGTGATCCTATCGGATGAACTGCATAAGGATCGGCGGACGGAAGCCGCACGGGAAAAGCGTGTCTGAGGCGGTTCTCGATGCTTCCGCCTTAATCGCTTTCCTACGGAATGAACCGGGGGCGGAGAAAGTGGCCGAGGTGCTAGGTAGATCGTGCATTTCGGCCGTCAATCTCGCCGAATGCATGGGCAAGATGGTCGAATACGGGAAGCCGCTGGAGGATGTTGCGTATCAGATAGATCGGCTGCAGATTCCGGTCATTCCTTTCGACGGCGCGCATGCCAAGATTGTGGCTTCGCTCTTGAAACCAACGCGAAAAGCCGGTCTATCTTTGGGCGACCGGGCTTGTTTGGCGTTGGCTATGAACCTCGCCATACCAGCGTTCACTACAGAAAGCGATTGGGAAAAGTGCAAGCTTGAGGTGAAGATCGTGAAGATTCGGTAGCAGAATCCCGCGCATCTCTGCATAGGCCAACACGTGCACTGCGCTCCCGACGATTCCGGCGCTCCCAGCCCCCGGCGGGCAGCAACAAAGCCGGATCGTCTATGCAGAGAAATGACGACTTTGAGAGCAGGTCGCGTAGGCTGCTGACAGAAGGGGTTTCTGTGTAAATAAAATGATCCGCGCCGGCCGTCGTCTAGCCTCTGCGATCGGTCGCTGACGATTGGCGCATGAAAAAGTCCCGTCGTGGATTCCTCTAGCGTCGCCCAGTCACCGGAGAAACCATGCGACAGGACTTGTTTATATGGTAATGCGCCTGGCAAGGGTTGCAAAGAGAAATCCCAAGATTTTGAAAAAAGATGCCGACTCCAGTGGGAAGCCTTGTCGGCCAACCAACTGAAGCCACGCAAGTGTGTGCTTCCCGCATAGCCAGCACGTACGCTGCACTTCCGATGGTGTGCGTCCGGCCAAGGGCGTTCTTGACCGCTGCGGTACCATGTCCTCCCAAAGGAGGGCATTGCCATGTCCAAAGGCAGACTGCGAGACGAGGACAAAGCACGACAGTGGCGGGAGCGGATTCGAGAGTGGCGCACGAGCGGGACGAGTGTGCGGGCTTACTGCCAATGGATCGGCGTCTCGGAGCCGACTTTTTACTGTTGGCGTCGGGAATGTGATCGGTGCGCTGCTGATACTTCGGCGTTTGTCCCCGTGCACGTTATCCTCGATCGGCTGCCGGCTAAAGAAGGCCAGTTGGAAATCGTCTTGGCCGGCGGCCGTTGCGTACGCGTTGCTCCCGGCTTTGACGCGGCCACGCTGCGGCAGTTGCTCGCTGTGCTGGAGGAGCCATGCTGAGCTTCCCTCCGGCCGTGCGAATCAGGCTGCTGCCACTTGCTGGGAACAGAGTTCCGTAGCTGACTCGCTACTTACCAAAGCTGGCGACTAAGCATGGCCCCAACCATGACCTCTTTCCAAGGAGAATCGGCGAAATTGTTGACGCTTGCTAGCGCCCTTTACGACAACTGTTTGGAAAAGTTTACGTTGTCCGAAGGCATGGGCTAGGCGGTCTCGTGAGGGGACGGAGCCGTCTTATCCGCGTGTCGCTGGACGAATCATGGGTCCATCCACCAAATAGGAGGCAAAATCCTTATGCTCTTCGAGATAACAAACCACCTGCTCAATGAGTTCCGGAGCCCCAGTCACCGTGACAGCGCAAGCAGAAACATTGGGCTTATCAGTTCGCACGCCAGGGAAGTGAGAGCGGAAACGAGCGAGTCCTTGCTCAAGAATGGCGCGCTTCGAGTCGCGATCAAATCGCGCGGCACCTTTAAGTGCGTTTGTGTTGAAGCTCACCAAGAGTGATAGTTGGTCCGTCATTTATCTTCCGACTTTATAGCAGAATATGTGTTAAGCTAGGCAAGCGAAGTTGTTTGCATGAGAATACGCTATGCACTTTCCGAGCCAAAAGTCTATAGCCTAGACCGTGGATAAGGTCAAGCAAGAACTTGAGCTGGCAGTCCTGGTAACGTATCCATCTCCCGCCACGTTTTACGAGCGCTGCTGAAAGCCTACAGCGCGTAAGGCTTTATTTCACAGGTTGTTGGGACATAATGGCAGAATGAACTCTCATTCCCTGCAGGCCAGCCCTCCAAGGTCATCACCAGCCACACAGATGGCGAAATGCCTTTTCAGGCCGGATCATCTTTCCAGGTTCAGCGGTCGCGATAAGAGCCTCAAAGCACTGGAACGCGGATTTGCCAGTTTTGGCAGCCAACTGAATGAGCGTTCCTGCCGCAAAGGCAGCCGCAAAAGACGATCCAGAGTAGCAGGACAGAACATCGTTTGCGAGTTCATCAACCGGTGGCTGGCAACACAAGCGCTTCTCGCCAGGAGCAAACAGATGAATTGACTTGTCATCCTTGCTCACATGTTTGCCATCGCGGTCCATGGACCCGACAACGCAGCCCATCGTCGCAAGGCCGGCTCCCTCGTTGCCGCTGGCAAAGACCGGGAGCAATCCGTTGTAGAGCAATTCTTCAGCCAGCGAATCGACCTTTTGTCGGGCTTCCTGCTCGAAGAATCGGGAAGCGATTTCCATCGAGATGTTGACGACTTCGTACCTGCCCCATGCAGGATGATCCTTGTTGGCGATCGCCCAATCCATGCCGGCAAGCACATCGCTCAAACTGCATCTTTCGTCAAGCGGTGTGCCGCGCGCGATACTAACTACGGAAAGTCTCGCAGCCGGGCAAACGCCAAGTCGTAGGGGGAATGGGTGCGTGCGTACGAGCTCGTTGCCGTTCACGGTGTGCCCACCAATGATGCTTGCTATCTTTGTGCCGTGGCATCCATGGTCAACGCAATCTCGGGCGTGCTTGAATTGCCCGAGTGAGTCGAACATAGCGTGCACAAGAACCTTGCCTTGAAGCGTAATGTGGCTTTCATCGGCTCCGGTATCTAGTATGCACGCTCTTGGTTCGGTCACCAGATCATCGGACTGTGCCCATTCGCTGCTAAAGTCACCAGCACCGAGAGAGGTAAGGTAATCATCAGGCCCGCTGCCTATTGATCTAAGAATCTCAGCCACCTCCTTTCGCCTCTGGGCAGCCTCATCTTTTCTGCTAAACATGGTTGCCGTTGGAATTACTGTCTCGCGTGGCAGATTCTCGGCAGGGATTACAGCTGCCATGAAATCTCGCTCACTCGAGAAAAGCTTCGTGTGCAAAAGTGCGAGCAAATGCTCTTTAGGTCGCCGGATTGCGCAGCAGTGCATGTGCAGGTACAAGACCAGACCACCCCATCGAGATAGCCCGCAATCTCTATCTGCCCATGCGACTGCTTCTGCGACCGCTCCAAATCGTTCTCCAGCGCTTCTACCGATAATCCGGGTGCGCTCGGCGCTTGGAGGCCGGTAATTACGAAGGTCGTCGAGAAGCTCGACTTTGAGCTTGGGAAACACTAGAAGTGTCGGTGCGTGACCTTGTTTCTCAAGCCAACGACAAAGCCGATCACGCTCGGAGTTGGTGAAGGTTGAGGTGTAAAGAGTCGGCACTCGCTCGCCGGTGAACAAGGCCGTGATGTCTTGAGCAACTGGAACTGCGCGTGACTTGGTTGAAGGTTCATTTGCCCTCGGCTCCGTCGGTAGGTGTGTGAATCTGGACATTGGAGAGATTTCCTTTTCGTTTTTGCGGCATGGCGTTGCCACTAAACTCGGCCCGAATCTAAAGCAGCTAATGATGGTTTGTTTTCCGATCCATTTTTTGCCCCGGAGCGGGCACGTCCTTCGTCGCGTTAAGCCAGAAGCCGACGACGAGACCGATGGAGTATTGCGCCCCGCTCCTCCAAGGGTGTTCAGCGCTAGCGAGAGCCAAAAACGGCAGGCAAACTAAGAGAACGATGAGGGAAATGGCAGCCTGCATGATAAACCGCCAGGTGACAGACTCCGATAGATGGCTAGGCAGCAGCGACTTTCGAGTACGTTTGCCGGCAGGCCTGATTTCCACATCGTCAGGGGAAAAAGTCCGTGGAGTCCGACGGGGTAAGAAAATGCGTGCGGAAAGCAGGAGTATTGCTGTCACAATGGGTGGGGCGAGAGTTTCCATTCAAATCCCTTTGTGTGCTGATTGCCCTGCTTCTGGCAGAGAGGAGTAGGCTGCGATGGCCATCGCGCCACAGGGAAGAAGGCCTCTGATAGAGCCGCGGGCCTTTAGATTAAGAATGCTGCAAGATCCCAATCGCAATGGTCGGCGGCTTGCCAGCGAGGTCCAAGGATCTCCGGTCGAAAGTTTGATCCTTAAAGCAGTGGTCCTCAATTCCCTACTCGACTTCTTCATACTTATACGCGAGCGGCACACACTGTGCAAGCATCCGGTTCGAAAAACCAGCCGCCGATTAATCGATCTGGCCTCCTGGCGATTTGCCTGGTCTCGGCCTCTACTTGCGCCGTGGAGAACCTGCCTTGCTTTCTCGGTCGGGCACCGAGAACTGCGGCATGCAACCCAGCTTGTCGCTTGAGCTCTGGAGTGCTTGCCGATACGCTGGTTCGGGAATGTGAAACGGACCACCTGAGAAATTCCTGCCTCATTTCGTCTTGAGTTCGGTCCAGAACCCGGGTGTTTTGTCTGACGAGTCATGTACAAGCTACAGCGGCGCGCCCTGGTCATTGAAGATATTCTCAAGTGGGCCGATGCCTATCGCGAGAAGGCTGGCAAGTGGCCAATAAGGAATTCGGGTAGCATTCCGGGAGGCATCAGCGAGATCTGGGTGAGCATGGACGCAGCCCTGCGTGGCGACTTCGTTAGCTTCCTGACGGCAGTTCGTTGGCTCAGCTACCGTCCAAGGCCCGCGGCGCCAGATACATCCGCGATCTATCCCCGCTTACAATCTATGCAATCCTCCGACGCGCCGACGAATACCATAAACGGACGGGAAACTGGCCCAGCCGAAATTCCGGCCGCATCGCCGAATCCGGCGGCGACACGTGGCGAGCGGATGATTTTGCGCTACGGGCCGGCATCCGCAGCTTGCCATTGTGGCTGGCAAGGTTGCTTGCCGAGCGCCGCGACCTTCGTAGTCGGAAGGGCCTGCTTGGGCTGACCGAGCAACAAATCGTTGCATGTGCCGGTTCAAATCAGGAGCGACCGGGCGAGTGGCCGCCGGCAAAATCCGGTCCGATCGCAGAAGTGCCCGGCAAAACCTGGACCGCCGTGGATCTGGCGCTCAAGAATGGGCTGCGCGGATCGCCCTGCGGCACGTCGTTGGCGATCTTGCTGATCGAACTGGAAGGCGTACGAAACGTTTGGACCTGGGCGAGGATCTCGATCGGACAGGTTCCTTCCCTGGGTGGATGCGTTTCAGGAACGAACCGGCCATTGGCCACACTCTCATTCCAGCGCCATCCTTGACTCGCCAGGCGAGACCAGGATGGCGGTTGAACATGCGCTGAAAAAGGGCGCGCGGATGGCCGAATGTCGAAACCGGCACGGTCATCGACGCTCCTGAGGAGAAATGAAGAGCGGTTGATGACACTCTACGCGAGGGAAGCAGGGGATTAGCAATCGTCGCTCAGTGTCTGTGAGAGTCTCGTTCAGGTGAGTGCTTGTTGTTTTCAACAGGAGCCGGTTCTTTCGATTCCCAAGCACTCCAGCACTCCATTGGGTAGCGTTTCTGGTTGCATTTGCATGAGAGTGTTGATCTATTGCCAAGCGGACATAAATTCAAAGGTAGTGGGGCTCGGCTCCATGCGATGCGACACGGAGTTTGCCTCCTGTCTCCTTCGCCCAAAAACCCACCTGGCTGCAGAAGTCGTGTTACGGCGAAACGAATGCGTTCCCTGAGCCCAAAAACTCCTGCTACCAATCAGTGCAATTGCGGTGGGATCAGCATCCCTGGGAATGTATTGCCATGAAGCTCTCGACTGGGATCAAGGAGTTGGATTGTCTTTTGGGTGGTAGCGGTTTCGTTGCTGGCTCAACTGTATTGATCAGAGGAGCACCCGGGACCGGAAAAACAACCCTGGCACTGCAGATCGCGGCCAATGTGCTTGCGAGCGGAAAGAAGGTCCTTTTCGCGTGCCTTGAAAACAACTCGCTGGCTGTGGTCAAGCAGATTCAGGATTGCTACGCCAAGCTGGCGCTCGAAAAGTACCTTCCGGCCGCTGGGGACAAAAACGCGAAGCTTATTGCTTTCACCTATTCCTACGACAGGACCCAGTCAGATGATCCTTCAAAGGTCCTTGACGATTTCTGGAATGGCATCTGGGAGCACGCGGCTGACTTCGTGATCCTCGATAGTCTTCCCGCATTTATCGATCTGGTCTCCGTACCCCACGAAGAGAAGACTGAACATTGGAGTTCGGACCGTCAGCTCCTCGCGATGGCCAAAAGTTACCTCACTTGGCGCGAGAACACTGGTGGCGAAACCACGGCCCTGCTGATTAGCGAAGAAAAACCAGGCGGTTCCGACTTTTGGTCCGACAGCTTCCTGGTTGACACGGTTATCAGACTTTATGCAGAGGAAATAACTCCCGATCCTCTTTTTGACAACGTGAAAGAAGAGATCTTGTACTGCAAAGTTCTAAAAGGACGAGGCCTGCCGATTCAACGCCGATCGTGCTGTTACGACTTCATGCCAGGCCGTGGTATTCAGTTCTTCGACACGTACCCGGCAACCGGACTTCTGATTCTTTTTGCAGAAAACGCTCCTCAGCGCAACGCGATCAGCGGGCTGCGGACCATTGATGTTCCATCGTTCTATCCGGGCCTGGGGATCCATGAGTTCGACCGGGCTGGACTGCAGCGTATGTTCAGCATCCGTCGCAGGGCCAAAGACATTCCCTCTCGCAAGCCAATGGTTGTGTCAAGCGTAGACGAGTACTGGATCACTGTTTTACAGGAGGCAGGCTTATTGGCTGAAATCAGGCCTGACGAGCTCGTGGACTACGCAATGCAGTCTGGCCCGGCAAGCGCTGAAAACTTCATTGTCGAGTTAAGAGGCAAAGCGACACTTTTCAAGCCCGGAGCAAATTACATTGCCGTACCCTACTTTATAAATGTCAGCATGCTTGTCTACCGAAAGGACCTGGTAAGCAAACCGCCGGACACCTGGGAAGAGCTCGAAATGCAGTGTGTGACTAAAAAGGAAGCTCGTAAAAAACCAGGACTCCTGATCGAAACGACGACGTACGATTCCTTGCTAGCAACTGTTCTCGAGCTGTGCTGGAGTCACGGAGCCGATTGGGGCACGGCCAGGCGCGAAGACGGCTCCCTCGAGGTCACTTTTCGTACCGGGTGCTTCGAGGATATCGCTTTGGCCATCGAGCGGTTGCGGAAATGGATCCATGCAGAGCAAATCGTCTCCGTCAATTCTTCCGTGGATCCAAGAAACCACCCGGCTGCGGACTGGACATTTGCCAGGCACTGGTATTCGACGCTGGTGGACTTGTTCACTGCGACCGATGCGACAGGGCAGCCCCTGTGTAAAGGACTAAAACCAGATCAGGTGGGCGTGGCTCCGATTCCCGTGTCCCAGCTCTACAAAGAACGGGGCGGCAAGGGGCTATCTACATGGGGCGAATGGTACCTTGTGGAACAGGCGGGTACCGAGAACCATGCGCTTGCTGTTAACCTTGTCAACAACTTGACGACTTCCGGCAAAGTAGTTGACCGTGCACTGACAGGAGCCGGCCTCCCGGCGGTGGAAAGTTTCTATACTGACTATCGCGATGCGCATTGTATTTACACCGATAAGACGTTTCATGAAATGCGCACTCTTTTGTACAGCAACACTCGGACCCGCACCGCATTCTGCAGTTATCGCCACGTTGCCCGAATTCTTTACGGATGCATCCTTGCCGTGATGACGAATCCTCACGCCGACGTGCGACAGTTGCTGGCGAAGGCCTTCTCACGGATCGACGCTCGATGGAAAGAGAATCCGGCGCTCGTTGACCCTCTCCAGCAAATCCTTCATAAGCAATGGATCCCCGAACAACGGTAATAGCAAATGGCTGGCAGAGTCAGAATCGCCGGAAGCAGTTACCTCAGCTGCATCCCGGCTCTTATGGGAAGGGTCTGTGCGAAGAAAACCTTTGGATCGTCCAAATAGTGAAGATGGCAATGACCTGAATCATCCATTACTGAGTTCCCTTGCGGAGTTCGGACAGGTAGAAATTCATGTCGTGGTCTGGGAGTCGGGGAGGTCGCTCTGGAGGCGCACCACTCCCTTCGCGGCGGCGCATGGCCGCTTTGCGTCCCCCCCATCTGCGGAAGGGGCGATGATTACCACTCACATTGCAGTTGTCCAAAATGAGGCGCCCGGGGACTGATCACGCTCTGAGGTTGTGATTTTATGGAGTATTGCCATCTTGGAAGCCAAAAAGCCGCCGTGTTTTCGAGTGGTTTTTCCACCAAGCGCTAAATAATCACAAACTCTCTGCGGTGACTCTCAGCGTCGATCGTAGATTCGGACTATACGGCGCAGTGTCAAGCTGCTTGGTTTGGGGGGCATTGGGGGGGCGTGATTGGCGATGCGGCGGCAATGCGGCGACAATCTGACAGCGATGTGGAATGGATCCGTCGCGTTGCCATCATTCGGCATTCCACGCGGCTCCGATGTCACGGCAACGTGACTGCATGCCAGCCAACCAGGTTGAGGCACCTGGTTGCTTTGGCGGGCAGATCAGGTTCTAGTCTACTTTCGGCACGGGGCGTTGCGCCAAGTGCTGGCGGACTACCAAGGCCTTTCACATCCCTGAAACTCAGGCGAAAGAATACCTGCCCTTTTAGTTCTTGAGGATGCTTCTGCCGACACGGCGGCGGAGCACGGAACACAGGCCGTTTCAGTCAAAATGGGGCCGAGTTGGGTTGTGAAAAAGCGCCCAGAATCTAGACGGCGCCTCCAGATTTCCGATAGTCTGAGCCGGCCGATCGTGCATTCTCATTTCTCCGGACCAAACGTAAGTGATTGATTCGCTCCGAGTTAACCCATTGCGCCAGTTTCTGGCACTTTCGGCACCGATGTTGCTTCGGCTGCGATATCCGATTCGGACTCGTTCGTCCCGCCCAGGTTCGCAATCACGATTCCAAGGCTCCGTCGCCTGAAGCGAAATCAGCTCGTACCGCTTCAACGACACTCGGCCTCCCTTGGTTGGTGGCCCCTTGCCGAAAAAGAATCTTGAAAAACCATGTCGGGTGTTTTGGATTTTTCGGTACTTTATTTTGGGAGGATTGCGTATGCTTGTGCAAGTCCTGCCGGAGCAAGCACGGCGGGCAAATACTGACGAACTTCACACGATGCGGTCGCTTTACGAGCGGCTGCTTTCCAATCGTCGGCAGGCGCATCCCGAAGGCCGAGGCCTAAGCGCCCCGTATGTGCTCTACCAGCAACTGCCTGAGCAAGGACAGGCAGACGAGGCGCTTCTTTGGATGATCTACGAGGGACACATCGAACATTGCCTGGCCGGTGCGCCCGGCCGGAACAGACCGCGCGCGGCAAATAGTCTGATTTTTCGCAAGACGAGCTGTTTCATTCTGACGCAACTTGGCACAGCGTTTCTGGACCACATTTTCACCGTAGACTTCCCATCAGATAGTGATGAAGCCTGCACGCGTCTTGGCGCCATGCTACGTTTGGGACGACTCACGCCGCATTACGATCTGGACAGGCGCGTACTTTCCTGGGGCGTTCATATATTGAAGCGCTTCCGAGTCCCTGCTGCCAATCAAGAACTTCTCCTGCGTGCCTTGCAAGAACTCTGCTGGCCTGAATGGTGTGATGATCCGCTGCTGGTCGCGCGCGGCAAGAATGCAAAGGTTCGCTTGCACGATACTATTAAGGATCTGAACCGTTCCTTGGATCCGCCCCTCATTCGGTTTCACGGGGATGGAACTGGCCGGCGCGTTGGCTGGACGACTCATTAGACTGCTCCCCCAGGTCTCCCCCAGCAAGGGGCTTGACCAAGTGTTGTAGGCTGTCGACAATAATCTCATTCAAGGGATTATGCTGGAAGTAGAGTTATGGAATTGGTTTCAACCAGAGCTTAGACAGGCGAATTCTGGCATAGTTAGAAGGGGCAACCCTAGTACCCCTGGCAATAAGTAAGGCAAGCAATTCCTGTGCCGCCGCGTGGTGTGCATCGGACCTGGTGTTCGGAGTATCTAGCACGATTTGCGGCCAGAGCCACTAGGGTAATACTATTGGCTTTTCCTGGAGTGTCAATTCGGTACGATTTCACGTGGCTCTCTGGTCTTGCGGAGATGAAATGCGCCGGCGCGAGCGTTACCTTGGTTCAAACCAGGTCGCTATGCACGCATGACGATCCCAGGCGTCATTTTTTCTAAGCGCGTGAACCGATGCGTACTGCGAACCTGGTGATCTCGGTGGTTGGCAGGGGTTTCGATGAAAGCTGCACTACATGCCTTCTGGTGCTGGTTTAAATTGCCTGTTTTCTCGGCGGCACTTCTGGGCGGGCTACTTGTAATCGTGGGTATCGTTAAGTTTGGCTCCTTTGCAGCGTTCGAGGCCTATGTACGCGACTACCCTGTCGTGGTTCTGCCATCGGTTAACAGACTGGTCTCAATTCCTCTCTTCCAGGCGACCCCAGCACGCTTCCTCTTGACAAACTACACGCCTGGAGAAGTGACGGTTATTGGCGTAGAAACGAGCTGCGGCTGTTTGACGCCCAGGGGATTGCCTTTTAAACTCAACCCTGGTGAAAGCCGCGAATTGATCATCCATGTCAAACCACGTCCGGCCGACGAGGGCAGAGAATTCCAGCACACTGCGACGGTCTACTTCGATGGCCATACCCGAGGCCTGACCTTGTACATAGTTGGATCAGTCGAAAAGCAGGAAAGGCAAGATGAGTCAGTGAATGCGCGCTCTTTCTAAGTAACCACAACTGTTTCTGTCCACGAGTGTTCGTCAAAGGAGGAAGCAAATGGGGCAGTCTTGTAATTGTCTTTCAAAGGTGGTTGCGACATTATCGATCATCCTCTTCGGATTAGGATTTTTCGCCGGAGAGCATAATCGTCTGCTCGCCGCCACAGGCACCGTATGCACCCTTTGCGGAACTTGCAATTGTGACCCGGTCGATACTAAGGATGCATGCAAACTGAATGTCAGCGATCCCTGTGATGCTGCCGGCAACTGTAAGTGTCATACTACGACAGCAGACAGCGGTTGCCAATGTGAGACGACCCAGTGAGGCTGTCTCGGATCGTAAGATCGCAGCCACTGGGCGCAACACTTGCCAGAATCCAAGCAGCTGTGCGCCCAACGGTTGAATGTTTCATTGTGGGAGCTTGGGGCTTGAGTGTTCTTGAAAGCGTCAGCACGTTGCTGGCTACTGCACATGGCTCCGCATAACAGAGGCGGGCAATACACTTAGGTGATGAGTTGTTGGCGTAGTAATTAAGGTTCATTCGGTTGAAAGTGTAGCGTCGCTGGAAATGCAGCGGAGGTGCGCCGTGCACCTCTGAGGGTTGGCCTAGCTTCTTCAGACAGGAGCCATCTCCACGTTTCTGTGAAAAGGGGAAGCGCATGAAACGGTCTTGTAATCGCTTCTCGAAGCTAGCCACGGCGTTATCTATCATTCTCATCGGGTTAGGCTGACTCGCTGGGGAGCACACTCCTCTGCTCGCCAGTAGTTCAACAGGTTCGGTGTGCATTCTATGCGCGACGTGTAGATGTACCCTAGATAACACAGGCGTTGCATGCGGAACTCCTTCCAGCGACCCCCGTCATGTTGCCGGGCTCTGTTCGTGTTGCAGTACAACATCTGGCGGTTGCATATGTAACATGCCGCAGTGATGCCTCCGCCGCTCGTAACTTTCCAAGAGCTGACCGGGACACTCGCTAGAATGCCCCACAATGCGAGTATTGTGGCTGAGCATGTGTCTCTTGGGAAGTACGGGCTTGAGTGTCGTGCCACCTTTAGCACGTCAGCACATACTCAAGTCCCTCCCCACACTGCAGGCGGGCAATAGACACAGACAAAGAGCTTGTGCGCAGTGTCTTAAAGCGTAGACGCAACTTTGGAGTCATGACCATGTCTTATCCTTGCAAGTGTATCGCCACTCCGCCTTACTCCCTAATTGCCATGCTTCTGACCTTAATTGCCGGCCAGTTGCAGCAGTGCCAGGGACAAGATGTAAAGGATCGCTACTATAAGGAGTATGGACCTGCAGCTGATAGAGTTGAGCACCTATATACTCATATGCAGCTTACTGAGACCCAGGTCGGCGATGCGCTTCGCTCAACTCCTGGAGGCAAGAGAGTCTTCCATTATGCTTCAAACGGAGACGCATTCCGCGTTGAAGGGCTACGATCGGATGCGAAGGAAATCGCCTGGGCTTCTATCAATACATCGACCTGGAGATTCAGCGTACAAAGGAACGATGACAGCTCCACGTTCTTCCTGACAAAGGCCGGTGACGAAACTTACGAGGGAAAGCTGGATAGGATGCGAACCGCAGGCGTAAGGTTGCCTTTTGCTGCCTACTGCATATTGAACGCCCGAATACGGGACTATCTCGGCAATTCGGATATTACCATCAAATCCGCCGAAGAGGTTAAGTCCCAAGGTGAAACGCTCGTTCGCCTCCACTATGAACGCTTTACCCCTAGCAAAATGCATGTCCCGGCCTGGTTTCTATTTGCTCCAGAGGATTCCTGGGTGGTTCGGGAGTATCAGTACGGAGGGGCACACGACCGTTGCGTGATTCAATATGGAGAGAAGGTGGACGGAATACCAATAATACAAAAGGCTGAGTACTGGAGAGAGGGGGATGGTGGTCGACATCTTCCGGGGTCGATACTGACTGCAGAGGCATCCGACGTAAAACTAGAGCCTGGCAAAGAGAGTGAATTCCGTCCAACAGCATTCGGGATTTCTGAGGCATCCTTAGCGGGTGGCCGGCGGTTCCCTTGGATGCTAACGCTTGGCATGGTCGGGCTGGCCTGCGCATTGGTTGCTGCCTATGTTGCTCGCCGTCGTAGGGCAGTCTCGGGTTAGACCTTATGAGTCACGGAATCTGCTGTTATGCGATGTGTCGCACATTGGGATTGGTGATCTGTGCAATGTCCTACGATTGCTCATCTGGGCAAAGGGTCTCTACTTTACGGGATCGTTTCTAGGATGATTGGAGCAGCTCTGTTGCTTGCTGGTGGCCTAAAGGCCGCGGCGCTTGCCACGGACGTACCTAGGGTTGACAGTGAAACCTGGGCATTCCGAGCGATTCTTATAGCCTTGGAGATAGGGCTCGGCGTCTGGCTGAGCATCGGCATTTCTCCTCGACAAACGCACCTGATTGCTATCGGATGCTTCATTTGCTTTGCTGGTGTTTCTCTAAATAGGGCTCTGGCTGGCGAATTGTCGTGCGGGTGTTTCGGCAGGATTGCCATCAGACCTCTGTGGACGTTTGTCTTCGACGTCCTTGCCGTACTTGGCCTATGGACAGGGCTTCCCTCCGCCGAAAAGAGTCGCCGACAGTTGCAACACTGGCCCCGCCTTTATGTCGCGGTTGCCTTGTGTGTTCCGGCGCTTGTCCTGACGGGTCTTGCGGGACTTCGCCTCCTGCACCCTGCTCCGGTGCTGTCATGTACCGAAAGTGTCGATCTAGGAAATGTCTCGCGCGGCATGCGCCAGAGCAAGAGTTTCTTGTTAACAAATACCAGCGCTTCACAAATACACATAGCGTCGGTAAGGACAACGTGTCCCTGCTTGGAGATAATATTACCTCACTCGACGATGATGCCATTCGAGACAATGGAGGCTTGTGCAGTACTCGATTTGCGAGAGGAACCCGAGTTCGCAGGCATGCTTTCCATTCCAGTGCATGGGATAACCGATGCGGGAAATACTGCATTCTCTCTGCATGTTAAAAGCACTGTCCGCCAATACTAGTCGGTACGTGCCGATCCTAGTAGCCGCTCGACCGATGCGACGTGCGGGGATAGCGTGACGCCAATTAGGACGTTAGGGTCTAAACCAAGAAGCCCATGCTCGGAATGAATGCGCGTGCAAAGTGCGGAGCTTACTGCAGGCCGCTGAATGCTTCACCCTTTGTGGGGGCATCGTCTTTCTATGGTTGTGAAGCCGGCAGCCCTGTTTGCTTGCAGCCTGCTCATACTTCACGCCGGAGTAACGGTCCACGGCCTGCGCCAACACTGCGTGACAACAGACGAGGGCGGACACATCCTCGATGGGGTGATGGCCTGGGAAAGGGGTATTGTTGGGATCTATCGGGTTAACCCTCCCCTTGTTAAGCTCCTTGCAGCTCTACCGGTTGTAGCTTCCCATCCTCACTTGCCGGAACAGGCCATTACGACACCCGTCACCAATTGGGAATGGTTGCACTTCCAGTTCGCGCGCGTGAATCGTAGCCGTTACCAGGAGTTGGTAAACGCAGCTCGCTACATGATCACAGCGTTATCAGTGCTTGGTGGCTGGTTGGTGTATCGATGGGCGACAGGGCTATTTGGCGTCGCATCCGGATTGGTCGCCCTATTCCTGTGGATACTGTGCCCCAATGTACTCGCTTGGAGCGGAATTGTCACCGTCGACCTAGGCGCTACGGTGTTCGGCCTTATCTCAGCCCTCGCCCTCAGACAATACATCCGAAAGCCTTCGTTAAGGGAGGCTATATGGACAGGTTTAACGCTGGCTCTCGCAGTCCTTTCAAAATATTCGCTGTTAGTGATGTATCCGCTCTGTTTGGGGGCGTGCATCATCCCTGCTTTCTCCTCTGTCCGCGACAATGCACGGCAAAAGGCCTCCATCAACAGTTCGGGCCGAGTCGGGCTCGTCTTCCACCTGTTAGGCCGGCCTTCCATTACATGCCTCAGCCACATCATTGTAATGACAGTGGCGACGTTAATTGCGATCAACCTCATGTATGCGTGGGAGGGGACGGGACGGCGCCTTGGAACATTTGCGTTTCAATGTGACGCCCTCACATACCTAAACCATGAGAGTAGGCACCCCAATTGCTTTGAGGGCACGCTTGTTGCAGCCCTTCCGGTTCCATTACCAGAATCGTACGTGCTCGGTCTTGATGATCAAAAGGCACGCGCTGATCGGGGCGCTCCTGCCTTTCTTCACGGGGAATGGCGAGACGGCGGTTGGTGGTATTATTACCTCTACGGCCTGGCTATAAAACTTCCGTTAGGCACACTAGTGTTCACAGCCATGGCTTGTCTTTTGGCAATATGTAGCCCCCGATTTAGGGCGGGCGTAACAGATGAGGTGGTTGTGTGGGTGCCGCCAATAGTTATTCTTGTGCTAATTAGCTCGCAGACGGGGATAAATGGACACCTGCGTTACGCCCTTCCGGCCTTTCCTTTCCTGTTCATTGGAATAAGTCGTGTTGGGATTCTAGTTCAGGACCTGGTTGCCGAGTGGGGACAAGTGTCACTTGTCAAGCACTTTCAGTTGTCCTTTCTCTCGCGTTTGGCCAGCAGCCCACGACGGATCGGTTTGCTCTTGGGCAGCTCTGTCGTCGTAGGCGGGATACTGTACAATAGTATTTCGGTTCTTCGGTGCCACCCTCACTATGTATCGTATTTTAACGAGCTGGTAGGAGGTCCCGACGAAGGCTGGCGCTATCTCATCGAGTCAAATGTCGATTGGGGCCAAGATCTGTTGTTTGTGAAGAAATGGGTAGACCAGCATCCTGAAGCAAGGCCAATGTTCCTGGCTTATTATGGGGGATTAGATCCGCATCTGACTGGCCTTACTTTTCAGCAAGCGCCTTGGGGACCTGTCCTAGAGAATCGGCTGTCGGTCATGCCGCTTTTCCCAGACCTTGGCCCGCGCCCGGGCTGGTATGCTGTTAGCGTCAACCTGTTGAGTGGAATGGAAGGCGAGGAGTACACGCCGCGCGGCGAGCGTTTTCAGATTCCGCGGAATGTTTACTGTTATTTTCAGTTGTTTCAGCCGGTTTATAAGGCCGGCTATTCAATATTTATCTACCATATTGAGCGGGATGAGGCAAATAGGGTCCGCCGACTGTTGGGTCTGCCGCCGCTCGATCGACAGAGTCCAGACGAATAGGTAGGAGATGTGTACCATGTACGTAAGATCCAGCTGCAAGTCCGGTTTCACGTTAGTTGAGCTCCTTGTAAGCATTTCGATTATTTCAGTTCTTGTGGGTCTGTTGCTTCCTGCTGCCCAACGTGTGCGCGAGGCAGCCACTCGGATTGCCTGTGCAAATAATCTGAGGCAGAGCGCACTGGCGATGCAACATCACCATGATACATATGGAGTATGGCCAAGTAATGGCGGTTGGGATCCAACAGACTGGATTGTAGCAGTTAATGGTGATCGGACATATATATCGACGACTGTCTACGAGACTGGGATTACGTCCATGTGGGGCGTTGGTGATCCAAGCAGAAGCTCGCGGAGCCAGGGCGGTTCGTGGGCCTACGCAATTCTGCCGTTTATTGAACAGGATAATATGTACCAGAACAGATCGTGGACTGTAGCTGCGACATGTTACACCTGCTCGACTCGACGATCACCGGAGGCAATAGTGCCGGTGAACGATGCGTATGGCGAGTATAACGGCGGAGGATGGAAGTGGGGAAAAACGGATTATGCAGCCAATGGATTGGTAATCCCAAATCGGCCGTTATGTCTAACCATAGCCTCGATTACCGACGGGACATCGAATACGATTCTTGTTGGCGAGAAGTCTATGAATCCCAAGGATTATGACTCCGGTACGTGGTACTGGGATGAACCGTTCTTTACTGGCGGGAGTAATGGCACGCAGAGAGGAGGTAGCTTGATCGTGCATGATTCTCCCGAGATGGGGCTGCTTTTCAGAGACAATTGGGGATCGGCGCATTTGAATGGGGCGCAGTTTGCCTTCGCGGACGGATCGGTTCGAACGTTGTCTTTCTTGACCTCAGGTGATGTCGTTCACGCGTTGCTAACTCCTGCCGGCGGAGAAATTGTCCCCTAATCCGAGGGTAGGCCGCTGACGCTGATCGAGGTGCTGGTGGTCCTTTGAGGCCGTTGAAGTAACAGTGTAGAAGGATAAGTAATGACCGGAAAGGCCAAAATGAGCAATCGATCTGGCCTTGAGCGATGGCGGTCAGTAGTTGTAACTGGGCGGACTATGTGTAAGAGGGGAACAATCGAATTGCGCTCGGCTCTCCCAATCACCGGCAACGCCGCCATACTAGAGAAGCCCTGCCGAGAACGGGTGACCACCCCTGTTTTCGTGATCGTCAGAAGTGCGCCCGGCAGATCATCTTGGCGGTTTCCTGCTACGCTCTGTTGAATGCGACCGGTCAAACCGTTTGGTAAGTCGTGCCAACGTTGCCATTGCTTCTGCCGTCAACCGGCTCTCTGGGGCTCCCTGAGCCAACGTTTGCAGGATCTGCGCGACCTCGGGGGTCCCAATTTGCTCCAGCACTTCCACGGCCCGCAAGGACTGGAGCAATTCCGGCGCGGCGACGGATGGCTCGATGTTGCTGAGTAATTCTTCCAGCCTTCGGCGCATTTCCAACGATATTTGGCCTTCGAGCGCTCGCCTCAGGGACGCTCGGGCCAACTCCCTGAACTTTCCCAGTTCTTGCGTTGCTTTCTGGCGCAGGGCAAAATGGGGACTGTCGAGATCGGCAATGAGCTGCTCTAACTGCTGTGGACCGACTCCCGCCACAGGTCTCAATTTCTCCTTGAACAACGGAAGCGCCACTTCGGAGGAAATCGTCAGGGCAAGCATGGCCTGGTACGCCTTGGCTGCATCATCACTGGCCAGAGCCGACCAAAGGATATCCACTTCTTGCCTCGATAGTGCTCGCGGCCGCATGCTGCCCATGTCGGCTCGGCCGGTCATGTCCCACAGCAAGGTGGTCGTGTCGTAATTTCCGGAAGCCAACAGGCTGCCGTCCGGCGAGAAAGTAAGCGAACTGACGGAGGATAGGTGTCCTGAAAAGCGCCGCCGAACCTGATTCGAGGCAATTTCCCAAAGGATGATGGTCCCGCCGGCTGTGCCAATCGCCAGGAGCCGACCGTCTGGGGAGAATTGCAGAGCAGTCGGGGGGGCATCCATGGAGAGCACAATGGAGCGATCCTTGTGCGTAGGGATGTCCAGGAAGTGCAACGCTTTGGTTAACACAGCCGTGGCTAGCATTCTCCCATCCGGGGAAAAGGCCGGATGGACGGCCATGTATGACGAAAGTTGCCATCTGTGGATTCTCTTGCCCGTGACAGTATCCCAGATAGAAATGGAACCTTGAATCGAAGGCAAGTCGATGGCGGCGAACATTTTTCCGTCAGGAGAAAAAGGGCGCGAACCAAAATTGCCCTTCACCTTTGAAGGACGATCCAGCTTCCGGTGCGTTGCCGCGTCCCAAAATGTGATTTCGCCAGACGTGGCGCATGCGGCCAGGATCAGGCTATCGGGCGTATAGGCGACCGACAGCAGGCCTGCGCTCATCAACGGCAGACGCCCTGTTTCGCGGCCGGATGAGGGGTCCCAAAATCGCGCCGTGCCGTCTTGACTGGCGGAGGCCAAGGTGCGGCCGTCCGGCGAGTAGGCAACTTGCCAAACGCGGTCTCGATGCTCTTCCGCGAACAAGCGCGATGGTTTTCCCGCGCGTGCCTCCCAGAACCGAATGGCTCCATCCAACCCACCGGTCGCCAGGGTCTTGCCATCAGGAGAGAATGCAACAGAATTGACGTGGCTCTCATGGGCTTCGGCCGCGTTTATCACCTTGCCAGTAGCTACCTCATAAATCCGAAGGGGGCAAGCAATACCTCCTGAAATTAGCTTGCTGCCGTCGTGAGAGAAAGCAACAACGTTGGCGCCGAATAGGTGTCCCAAAAAGCGCCGGACTTCTCGTCCCGTGGCGACATCCCAGAGCCGCACGGGGTGATGCTTCAATCCTTGATCATCGCCTACCTCTTCTCCGGAAGCGAGGAACCTGCCGTCGGGCGAAAAAGCCAGGCAGGCTGATCCCAGCTCGCCCTGAAACGCGCGCAGTTCCTTGCCGGTGGCCGTGTCCCAGAGCCGAATCGACTTCTCCGTTCGCGTGGCTGTCGCAAGCGTCTTGTTATCGGGAGAGAACGTTAAAGAAGTGAGTTGTTCACCATGGCCGCGCACTGCTCGTAGCTGCCGTCCCGTGGCGACATCCCAAAGTCGCACGCCCCCTTTCATGCCTCCAGAGGCGAGTGTTCGCCCGTCGGGAGAAAATGCAAGTTGCGGCCAGAGATCCTCTGTTTCTTGAAAATGGCGAACTTCACTCCTTGTCGTCAAATCCCAAAGCCGAAAGTCGCCTGGGATGTTCGTCGACACAGCCAAGGTCTTGCCGTCGGGGGCCAACGCAATCGCCATGGCATTGACACCCACATCTGTCAAGGGTGGCAGCTCTTTGCCACTGGCAACGTCCCACAAGAGGACGCTAGCCTTCCTAGTTCGACTGTCGTATCCCATGGTCACTAACATCTTGCCGTCAGCAGAAAGCGCGACAGTTGACCCTCCCGAACGTTGGGGCGGCCCCGCAAAGCGTTGCAGCACCCTCCCCGTGGCCAGCTCCCAAATCGTTACAAGCGTGAGGAAACCATTCTCTTGATCCAGCGTGAGGATCGCCTCGCCATCCGGCAGGCACGCGACGAAGCGGACGTACGAACCGGGCCGGAAGCGTTCCGTGCCAAGCCGGGCTACAGCGCCTGGCGGCAGCGGGTCACCGTATAAATCGGTGCATGCTTTCGCCTCCTTGATCGCTTCTAGCTTCCCTGCCCCTTGAGGATCTTCACTCCAAGACGGATAGGCCAAGGTGAGAAAGACAAGAACCGTGAAAGAGCAGTGCAGGCGAGCATAAGCCATGGCAACCTCCTAAAATTCTTGGGGGAGACAAGGCTTACTCGAATGTAATCGCCGTGACTCACTGAGTCCAGCAAAAATGAATGGCATCAAGCACACGGGGTGTGCAGCTGTCACTTGGGTGGGAAACTGTTGGGTCGCGCGGTAGTCTGGAGGAGCCACTGGAAATCCACCCCGTGTTCATGAAAGGAATTGAGCCATGTCCGGTCGTGTGCCTCCCTCGGCTGCTAGCGAGACTCGGGAAGAAAGTATTGAAGCCATCATGAAAGAACTCCGTCCAAAAACCGAGGAGCAGGTCAGAAAGATGGTCGAACGGGCCGTGGACGTGCCCGAGGCTCAAGAGTTTGGAGCCATCGACTTCGAGTTCCGGGACGCGGGACAGAAGATGGCCAATGATGTCCGGCAAGCCAGTGTGGCGAGCCGGAAAAAAAGGGGTATGTAGGGTGCAGCGTGACGTGCATCACTGTGGTTACGCCGCCAGGTTTCATTCCTATCACCGACGGCGGGTCTTGACGGTGCATGGGGAAATGCATGTCTGGCGTGCCTACTATTACTGTGGCCGGTGCAGGCAGAGTTTTATTCCTTACGACAGTGTGCTGGGGTTGGCGGACGAGATCAGTCCGGGGCTGATGCCGTTGGTGTGTTTGGCAGGGACGCTGTTGCCCTTAGCTGACGCGGCCGAGGATGACGTCCGGAGCAGCAACTTAGGAGAGGGAGACGACGCTTGAAGAAAAACCAGATGAAATAGAAGACCTGCTGGTCGAGCGCCAGCAGATCAAGGACTTCTACGAAGTAGAGCAATTCGCCGGGATTGTCGGAAAGGCACCAATCACATGCAGCGAATGGTGCCGCCTCGGCCGGATCAAGGCGGGAAAAAGAATATCAGGCCGATGGGCGTACGCGACCTGGGGGATCAGCCATGAAGAGCTGATGCGTTATCAGCGTGAAGGGCTGCTTCCCTTTCGCCGGGATGACGGGGCAGTCCTCGGACCGGGATGGTCAACGAGGAACTGGGGGTAGGTCTAGCCCCAGCGAGCTGGCGGCACTTGCTTTGAAACGGCCAAGATCCTGGCAGACTGTCCTCCACATGGATTCCAATGTTCCGTCGCAATCTGTAACATGCAGGTGTCCTTGATGCCGATCAAGCTGCGGACGCGAGTTGTTTGGCGATTAAGAGCAACGTGAGTGGAGTTTGCCGAAGGCGCGCTCCGAAATAATAAAGTCAAGGTGCGTGTTGCCAATGCTGGCAGTAGGGCCGTTTCATCACGTCCAGGGGACGATACATGGGACCTGCACAAGCGCTTACCGGCCTGACGTTAGATGGCGGATGGAAAGTCATCGGTTTGGCACCTCGCCAAAAAAACGCAACCGGAGGCTTCTTCTCCGTCGGCTACAACGTCCTGCATCCGGACGGCCGGGACGCATACCTCAAGGCAATGGATTACTCGGCGGCCGTAAGTTCACCTGTGCATATGGCTCTCGCGCTGAAGGCTCTCACGGAAGCGTATCTCTTTGAAAAGAACCTGTGTCTACGCTGTCGCGACCAAAGCCTCAAAAGAGTAGTGCATGCCATCGACAGCGGAACGGCCAGACTCAACCCTGCGGACCCGCTCAGTACTGTTGAATACCTGATTTTCGAGAAAGCCGATACCGATATCCGCGGGCACTTGGATGCGCAAGCCAATTTGGACATCGCCTTCGCGCTTCGGTCCCTTCACCACATTGCGGTCGGCCTCAACCAGCTCCACGGCGTTCAGGTCGCCCATCAGGACATGAAGCCTTCCAATGTATTGGTTTTCCGCCAAAAGGGCTGCAAAGTCGGCGACCTTGGCCGCGCGTGGGCAAAGGACATGCCAGCGCCGCATGATTACTTGCAACCCTGCGCTGGAGACCGAACTTATGCCCCGCCCGAGCTCCTGTACCGACAGATTTCCGCCGACGAGCGAGTTAGACGCTTTGGTTGCGACATCTACCATCTTGGGAACTTGGCAGTATTTCTTTTCATGCGCGCCCACATGAATGCGCTCTTGTTCAGCCACCTGGCACCTGTTCACAACCCCAACATGTGGGGCGGCAGTTTCGCAGATGTGCTTCCATACCTGCAAGCTGCCTTTGCCCAGGCGATGTCTGACTTTAAGTCCCACTTACCTCCCCAAATGCCTAACCGTGTCAAGGACGATCTGGCGCTTATCGTCGCTCAGATTTGTGAACCTGATCCATCGAGACGCGGTCATCCTTCTAACCGGATCGGCGCAGCGAATCCATATTGTCTCGAACGCTACATCTCAATCCTTGATCGTCTTGCGCGCACTGCGGAGATTCACCTCGGGGCGAAGGTAGCATAGATGGCTGGGTTAAGTGAAGATCCTGACCGTCAGGTCATACCGCGTTGGCGCAGCTTCAAATCAACGCTGGATCACGGCGAGTTATCATCTCTGAGCGTACCGACTGATCCGCATGATTGGAGTGGGGCGCTCGATGAACTCTCCAAGGATTGGTCGCATCACAAGGGTATTTCCACGGCTGCAGACTTGCTTTCGGCAGCCTTTGTGAGCGGCCGCGAATCCGATGCTGCCGATGCTGCGAGGTTTCTTCTAACCCAGAACGGAGTACCATTCGGTGCCAGGACCATTGCGGCGATTTGTTTGCAGAAACTTGGCGAAAGGGGGCCACTCATCACGGAGGCCCTGTCGCAGGTCGATCCAGCAGAATCGCCCGTTTCTCATTCCGCCCATGAACGACAGTTCCAAATAGAGATCCACACCGCACGGGAACAGCTCTCCAATTATCCCCGAAACGCGGCGCTCTGGAGTAATCTGTCGCGACTATACGCATCGGTCGGTTCACTCAAGAAAGCGAAAGGCGCGATGCGCGTGGCGCTCGGGCTCGCTCCGGAAAACCGGTTCATTCTGCGTGCGGCCGCACGCCTAATGCTCCACCATCGCGAAGTCCGTCAAGCCCATCTTCTGCTTGCCTCGGCGAAAACCCTAAAGCACGATCCCTGGGTCCTTTCTGCCGAAATTGCGACCGCGGGTGTTTTAGGTCGAACTTCAAAGAATATCAAGCTCGCGCGCAAGATGCTTGAGACTGGAAGATTCAATCCCATTCACGTCTCTGAACTCGCTAGCGCGCTGGGGACGCTTGAGGCTGCTGCTGGGAATCGCAAAGCAAGTCGGCTCCTCATCAGCCAATCGCTCCAAAGTCCATCGGAAAACGCGGTAGCACAAGCTGCCTGGCTCGCCCGCAACGCAGGAATCCTCACTTCCACCGGTGTAGAGGTCTCGCTCTCGGCCGAAGCAACCGCTTGGCAATCATTCCGGGTGGCCAACTGGAGCCGGTCTATTCAGGGAACTCGCGATTGGTGGGCGGACCAACCATTTTCCAGCCGGCCTGCCATTCACGGTTCACACATTGCTTCAACCGTTTTGGAAGACTACGACCAAGCCATCGAATTCGCGCAATTCGCGTTGCTGAGCAACCCTGGCGATGTCTGCCTCTATAACAATCTTGCGTTTGCTCTCGCTCAACAAGGCAACGTAATGCGAGCAGCGAAGGAGCTGAGCAGAATTGATAGGACAAGCGTTTCCGCCGCACAGTTAATTTACGTTTTGGCCACGGCTGGCCTCATCGAATTTCGCTCCGGACGTATCGAGGCGGGGAGGGCACTTTATCGCGAATCATTTGATGTGGCCCGAGACTTTAATCTTGAGAGAGGTAAGCTTGCACTGGTTTACTTGGCGTTGGAGGAGTTGCGTTCCGGACTCCCATCCGCCGAAGAATCCCGGCGCAAAGCCCTTGATGCGGCTTCGGGATTGACCGAGCTATGGTGTCAAGTCGTCGTAAGCCGCTTACGGTCGTATCCGTCGACAGTCGGTCATACGCTCTCCAGTTGAGGCTAAATTCTTTCGCGTACAGCACTGTTCCAGGCTCGCTCCGTGTTCTGGCAAGGGTGTAATGCCCAGACATATTCACGCGGGCGGGCCAAATGGAATCATCCAGAAGCCGCTGGTCCGCGCAGCCACTGGCCAACGCACTGATAAATCTGTTCCCAAGCACGTGGTGTCCCTTCGGAGAGCCGTCCTACTGATCAGCACTGAAACGCAACGCCGAGGCCTTTAGGTTTCACTGGACGGTGTCGGACAAATGTGTTATTCTGTCCGACAGATGCTTATTGGAAGGGGGACGGAACTATGGACAACACAAAAATCAGTGTCCGCCTGGACGCGGAGACCGAACGGCGGTTGCGCGAAGCGGCGCGGGCCGCCGGCAAGAACGAGTCGGAGGTGGTGCGGGAAGCGCTCACGGCGTATTTCGCAGGTCAGCGCCAGGATAAAAGTGTCCTGGCGCTGGCGCAGCAAGCCGGAGTCATCGGCTGCGCTAAGGGGCTGCCGCCTGATCTGAGCACGAACAAAGAGCATTTCGAGGGATTCGGCCGGTGAAAAGGCGCGGAGTGCTTCTCGACGCCGGGCCTATGGTTGCGATCGTGTCTCGGGACGACGCGCAGCATGAGCGCTGCGTGGCGGCATTGGCGGATTTGCAGCCGCCGCTTTGGACATCATGGCCGGTGCTGACGGAGTCACTATGGTTGGTGCGGCGCGACCCGGCTGCAGTGCAGGGGTTGTTTCGCGGTTTCGCCGAGGGAGTCTGGTCGCTGTCGCGGTTGGGGGATGAGGCGCTGCCGTGGCTGGAAGGTTTTCTAAATCGATACCGCAGACTCGGAGCGCAGCTGGCTGATGCCAGCCTGGTCTATCTGGCCGAACGGGAGAACATCGACACGGTGTTCACGCTCGATTACCGTGACTTCTCCGTGTACCGCTACAAGAAAAACAAGTCGCTTAAGCTGATCCCTGGCCTCGGGCAATAGCTGTCTTCGCGTAGCTGGTCGCGTTCTGCATGCAAAATCGTCCATAACATACATTATACGGCTTTATTGTTGTATCTCAATAGGTTGCATTGGAGGGCTCGGCGATAAATGGCACTCTTCTCTCGCCGCTATTTGGCTCTCATGGGTGCCGGTTGAGTCAGCGCGACTGTGATCTTTCACGATAATAGTCACCATTCCTTTCACGCTATTTGTCCCCCTGACGATTCGCGTATGCCAGCCGCGACTCGATTTACAGCTATGCTGTCTGTTAAAGTGATTGCGCTAGGCCAGCAACCGTGCTACTGTCATCTAGATAATGTAGATGTGAGATGTAGTATGGAATGGCAGCTTGCGGATGCAAAAACCCGCTTCAGTGAAGTAATCAACAGGGCGCTCAAGGAAGGCCCGCAATGGGTGCGGCGACGCAAGGATGAGGTAGTGGTCGTCTCCAGGGAGGAATATAACCGTCTGGCGGGTCGCAGCCTGGATTTCAAACAGTATTTGATGCAGGGGGAGAGTTTCGAGGGCCTTGACCTGTCCCGCGATAATAGTCCTGGTCGCGACATTGCTTTGTGAGGGTTCTGCTCGACACTTGCATTTTGACCGAGCTCCGAAAGCCCGACGGAGCGGCTTCCGTGAATGCGTTTGTTAGCGCCCTTCCCTCTGCTTCACTTTTCCTTAGCGTCATCACTATCGGCGAGATTACCAAAGGTGTCGCCCTGCTGCCGGATGGAGCCAAGAAGCGATCCTTAAGCAGATGGCTTGTCGGCCTGTCGACGCAATTCAGAGAACGGGTTTTGGTAGTCGATCAGGAAACGGCTGAGATTTGGGGAGAACTGACCGCTTCGGCCCGAAAAAAGGGAGACAACGTTCCTGCGGCGGACGGTCTGATTGCAGCGACATCCCTCCGGCACGGCCTGCATGTCGTAACCCGGAACACGGGGGACTTCGCAAGCACCGGGGTGATGGTCATCAACCCGTGGCTGACGGCTTCAACCTCCTCGCACTAGCAGCCGAGGCGTCTCTCGGCCTCCATAAGCTTCTGGTGGGCCTCCATCACCGCAATAGCGAATCGTGGCAGTTATATGCGTCGTCTGCCGGCCGCGGACTTCGGCTCCTTCTCGCGTAGCTTGCCGCTAATCTCTTCCAAGGTCCGCTGTACGGAAATAATGCCGGCCGACAGGTCGATATCGCGCTACTGCAACGCGAATAGCTCGCCCTGACGCATCCCCGTGGCGACGGCCAGAACGATGAGGGCGTGTAATCCTACCCGTAGAGAGGGGGCGTCACGCGACCAGGAAGGCAACGACCTGGCGGTATAGTCCAGGGGTGAACTGTGTAAGTCTAAGCGAGAAAGCAGCTTAACCGAGGTGGCTGCGCGCACACCTGGAAACTTAAGGAGCATTCCCGAGGTTTCTTCTCGTGTGTCGCGTTGATCTCCTGATCTCGACGTTACGACCCGCGATCCATAGTTCGATTGGCTGTAAAGTCTTCGGCTCTCTGGCTTCATGCCCTCTAAATCGACGGTGCCGATTCGCGAATACAATAAGGAGAAGGACAACGCTTTCCGTCTCGCATCCGTGCACGTGAGTAGAAGGAGCAAGGTCGTGAAACTCATTGTCCAATTTTTAAAGTCAAGGACACTGCGGCGCGGTATTTACGGAGCTGCAATCGGCCTGCTGGTCGGACTATTCATTTTGTTCATTCGCCACGTTGAGGACCAAGCGAGCCAAGCTAACCAATCTACCTCCGATTTTCATGGTTCGAATTGGGAAACGGCTTCTCCACCTGCCAGATCGTATCAATCCACGCGCTGGCCAACTCCAGACGACCACCCTTCCTTAAATTCTCCTTGGACTCGTGATCCCATCCACCAGTGTTATTTGGACGTAGCTAACGAGATGCTTGCGGCCGGAGAGACAAGCGAAGCAGTCAAGCTAGTCTCCGCCATCAAATGCGATAACTGCGCAGACGAATTACGGGCGGCGCTGGTCGCTTCAATTGAGAGGTTGACCAAACAAAGCCCTGAAGACATGGGACTTGCCCACAAAGTGGCAAAAGAAATTGCAAATCCATCCCTTCGGGCGCCGTGGCTCGCCAGAGTTGGAAACATTCAGCTACGGCTGGGCAGGAAAGACCCGGCCGCAATCGCATTTCAGGACGCAATTCTGGCGGCCAGGGAATATGAAAAAACCGAACTCGGACGGCGTGCGGCGGAACCTTTAGTGCTGGCAATCGGGCCAGCAACTGAGTCAGTCCAGTCGGAATCTAGAAAGGACAAATCTGTATTTGAGGGGCAGAACACCTGGCGATTGGTCGCATGGATCTCCTGGCCTATACAAATGGTTGGCGGATTCACTGTTTTCGGAACTATTGGATCGATTCTTGTCTGCAAATTCTGGGACTCCCTGAGCAAGAAGGCGAACGACTTTGTGGTTGATCGGCTCTTCGGTATGGCGGGGAAAATGCTCGGCAGATCAGTCCCCGCTACATCGAAAGGGAGTACCTCATCTGTAGCCGAGAACGTTGAAGCGAACGGCTCGGGTCTTGTTCGAAGCTGACGCGGAAAACACTCAGGCTTGAGAAGAGAGAATCTAGTGAAGAAGCGTCTCAATTAGCTGGTTTACTTATTGCTCGGTCGCAAATAGTTTGGCCCTGCAATCGGGCATGATACAAAACACGCTGCGGACCGCGCAAAACAAGAGCCGACTCGAACAACGCCTGATTTTGACGTAGCGATAGCGCCGAGTGTGGAACACGAGCACATACATCTGGGGTTCTTCCGCTGCTATAGAGAGTAACCTTGCTTCCTACCCAAAGACTAGCTTAATCGCCTGTTGTCGGTGCTCAGGGAACAAATGTCGGTAGCGCAACCGCATGGTCTCGGTTTGGTGCCCCATAAACTCGTCGATGATGCGCTGGTCGATGCCTGCGGCAGCAAGGTTGGAAGCAAACGAATGGCGATGGGCATTCTTAACAAGTCAAGTGATTCAATGAGCTGAAATGAATGCGATCTTGCTCAAGCCCTTATCCGGGCTGTAGGCCGACTCTGCTCTCAGAAAATCGACTGCAAGGCACCGCCAAGTCGGTCCAAATCGCCCGGTTTCCACCCATGCTCTGGAACCGAGAGCCGAATGATACCGTTGTCGTAAGCCGTGAGCGCGATCCCCTTCTCGTAGAACCCTGAGCGGAGTGCTTCTGCCGAGGCGAGTTTTGTCGCGGCTTTCTCGGCTTCGAGGAGTAGAATTCCACTTCGGAAGCTTGCTTCAGGTCGGAGAGGGTACCAACCTGAAACCCGAGCGACATCAGCCGCCGCGTCTGACGTGTTCACGAGCTGGGCGAGACCATGAGCTGAATACTCGATGTCCGACAAGATATCGTTCGCGGCTCCCTGACAGGAGAAAAGAGAAGCGAGGCTCACGGTCTCCGAGGTGCCATCCAAACTGCAGGTCTCCAGTTGCCGCGAGAAGCGGAGAAGCGGGTCGTCCAGTTCTCCAGTTGCTAGCAAATGATCAAGACCGGTCTCGATGAACGAACTCGAGCGGCGTTTACCGTAGAAAGCAACGCCCATGGGGTGATGGGCCTTGAGCCATTTGTGGCTGCCCGCAAGGTAGAGATCGGAGTACTCGTTTCTTAAGTCCGAGGACGCGTGGCAGAAGTCCTGCGCGCCGTCGATGACAATTAATCGCACTTCGCTTGTGGCCTCAATGGCCCGCACGATCCGCTCGACCGGGAGGCGAACGCCCAGATTGCTTACTGCCGAAAGGAAGAGCCCGTCGCAACCTTGATCGAGGAATTCATTGCGGAGGCGTTGGATCAGTTCATCCTCCGTTAAATGGCGACTGAGAATGGCCTGGCATATGTGAACGGTCGTGACGCTTCGTGAGGCACGCTGTGCTTCAGCTTCGAGAATGGAGTGATATGCGGGCCAGCCAAGGTCTGTCACCAGGACATTCCGGCAGGGATGGAAGAGCAGCCTCGAGGCGAACCTCATCAGCGCAGCGCACCGGTTGGCAAGGAGCACCGGGAGGTCTCGTCGGCCACTTGCCAGAGCGCGCAGTGAATGCTTGAGTTGGCCGATACCACGCCAAGTTGCTAATCCTGGGTAGAACTCATGTATCTTCGCGGGGGACGAATCGACGCCTTGGCGCAAGAAGCGCTCGAAGAACAGAGAGCCTCCCTCGTCGGTGGCCAGCCGAGCGTAGTCCAAATGAGCCGCCTGAGCGGAACGGGACATGCGGCCCACTCGGGCCGTATCGAGATAGAGCAAATCCGGGTGCATGAAAGCGTCCTCCAACCAGCTGGGACAATATTACCCGTTGGCAGGGGATTGATCCAGTAGGCTCCGGAAGGAGGTGGCGTAAAGTGCGAGTCGCTCCCAGCGATCCTTCGCGAGCCGGATCGCTTGGGGATCAAACTGAAGGACGAAACGTAAGGTGCGCGCCCGCTCATCAACTTCCTGAACTCCCATCGCACGATCGCCATAAATCCCGAGGTCAACGAGGAGGTCCGTCTCGGAAGAAAGGTCGGACTCGTGAACGAGCAAGATCCAAATGCCATGGTCATGTTGCTGTTGGATCCACGGCAAAATTTCTTCCAAGGGCAAATGCCGCCCCTTGGGCCAAAGATCGTGCGGCAGAATGATGATGCGCTCGATGTGGAGCCCGCGATGTGCAGAATCGAAGTTGATTTGCATGCTTTGGCGGCCTGGAGCGTCTTGCCAATAATCCTTGCAACGGACCCAAGAAATCGAGCGGTATTCCTTGATGTCAGGACTGCGAAGGATCTTTTCGTAAACGGTTCGCCATGTTTCGGTTCCAGCGAAAACGACAGAACCACCCGCCAGGGACTCGATCTGGCCAGCGAGAGACGCGAGTTTCAAAAGAGCGATGTCCCGTAGAATCAGATCGGTTTGTTGAGCTAACTCCATAAGACCGTGGCAGATGGCGAGGTACTGCTCGTAAAGGTCATGTTCGGAGGCAAGAGCGAGAGGGATAGCGAGTTTTTCAAGCATCTCGTTGCGATGCCGCTCGCGTTCGGCTTCTTGTTCCATGTAGCTGACGAAGAGTCCCCCGAGAATACTGATTAAGGCACCAAGGACGGCGATCTGGGCGGAAAGCGGCGCCAGGGCGCAGACGAGCGCCATGGCGAGGGAGCCGAGCATCGCGGTTCCCAGAAACTTGAAACTCAGGAGAACCGAGCGAGATTGTGGCCTGGAATCGCGTAACATGCTTCGCAGACTACGGTAAGGCAGACGTAAAGGCAAGTCTGACGAGGAGAGACATCGAGATACACCATTCGAATGGCCCACTACTCGCCGTGGGACCCATCACTGCCGCGATATTCCACAAATATCTTTTGCCGAATAAGGATGGTTCGCGATGAATGCTTGGGCTAGCCGCAAAACTTGAATGGCAGTTGCGTCGTTGTATGAATTATTGTCACGATTCGATGCCGCCGTCCTGTCAAAGCAGAATAGTGAATCCTTCCTGAGTGAAATGCATGTCGTGCGTCAAAACTTCCGTGATCTCCTGGCCGCGCATGGTGGACATGGAGATGCAATCGGTCAGGCTATACGACTTGTCGGGCCGGGCCTCGTAAAGGGCGAGTCCCGCAAGGAAAGTCTGGCGGGATTGAGGAATCACCTGCACCATCATATCCATGAACAGCTCACGGACTGTCCTGGCGGTCACCAGTCGCAATTCGCTTCCGTAATCACTGAAGAACGCCAGGAATTCATTCAACACCTCGTCGGTCGTGACGATTGTAACCGGGCCGAGTCGCTGGCTGACCTGCAAGGCTTTTTCGTGCCACTGATCCTTGCGATGGGCAAGGGCCACCCAGTAAACGGCATCCGCAAAGACTCGCGTCATGAGTTTGGATGCCTAGGGCTGCCGTAGATGTAGTGGTCTAGTTGCGCAGAACCGTCAGCGGGAATCCGATCAAAAACCGCGTCGGGAATAGTACCCACGGCTTTCACGAGTCGTTGCCAGGCGGGCTCCGCGGAAGATGTCTCTCCCCCGACTTTGGCACCAGTCCGATCCTCAGCCAGTCGGAGTAACCGCACGGCTTCGCTGATAGCATCGTCCTCCGACGCAAAGCGTCCACTTTGCACTTTTGCCTGGACGAATCGTTCCAAGTCCTCGGGTAGGTGAATGGTCATATCCAATGCTCCTTTGCCTTGACCCTACCACAGCGATGGCTTTGTGCCAAGCAAAGAGAAGGGGCATATTTCTCGGCTCGCACGGAAGTGAGCTGGCATGGTGCCGGACGCACACGCTCACTATGGCCGCCGCCGCCCGTCGCCCCAATGTTTTGGCCGCAGGCTCCAAGGCGCGGCAGGAAGCCGCGGCTTGGAGAGGTCAAAACATTGCAAGGCGGCCTCCAGCATTGTCTCGACGTTGTTGAGACGATGCGGCGGGTGCTAGCGCCAGGAAATCGGATTTACTTGCTCTCCATCGGCGGTGGTTTTTGGTCCGTCTGACCTGTGCCAGCCACGCGTGAATTAGTACAGTTTTGGTACAGTCGTGGGCAATATGAACCCGATGCCACTCCTTTGCGACCGAGGCCAACTATCTGATCGTCGAAGATACCAACGTCAACGGTCATCCTGTCAGTCCGGATCATGGACTTGGCCCGGCAGAAGCAGTGGCGGAATTCTTGTCCAAGCATCCCGAGTTCGTCGTTGACCGCTCCCGCGAGAAATTCTTCCTTACGGCGAACCCTGGTGCGTATTTGGGGAAAGGTTCAGCCACGGGTCCTGCTCACGCTTGCGCCGCCAGCCCAGACAAATCCCAGGAGGTTCAGCATGCGAGCACGCAATTCCACGAGAGCAAGTCCCACGCTCCTGAATAGGCCAAGCAGATAGACGGGAAATCCGCCCTGCAGATGGGGATGTCTGACCGGATGTGCTGCTTCTCGTGGTTGTCCAGAGACGTGAACCAGGCTGGGGGGCAGTTGGGGGGCAGAATTGGCCGTGCGGCAGCCACGTGACTAGAATGTGACAGTGATGCGGAATGGCCGCATCTCATTGACAACCTGGAATTTCCAACGTGACCCCTACCCTGCTCCAATGTACCTGAAGTAGCCCGGAACCAGGTTGAGGGCCTGGTTGCCCTTACGGGCAGTGCAGGTTCAAGTCCTGTCTCCGGCACTAGATTAGCGCTGAGTCGGCAGTCCCTTTGCCCTTTCCCGCCGAATTCTATCTGACGGACAATGGAAATTTCCGGCGCAATCAACTTCAAGTCCCGATGCCAAGATCGCTTTGTTCCGCGCACTCCTCCGCGAATGCGGGGATGTCTACCCCTGGGCTCTCGATCTGGCGGTCCTTTGGTAATGGAATCGTGCGATCGCACGACCGTTACTGTCGACGCGCGCCGGAAGCTCCCCGGTTTGTGCGAGTGATCCGTGCGAGTTAGCCAGGCCGGTTCCATTACGTGGAGAACTCGCTTACAATGGCGATCGATGTCAGCCCGGGGAGGGAATTCGATGCCCGTCCACGACTGGAGCCGCGTAGAAGCCGGCATTTTTCACAGCTTCCATAACGCCTGGATTACCCACCTTGCAGAGGCCCTCAATGGCGGTCTCCTCCCTCCTGACTACTACGCGCTGGGAGAGCAACACGCTGGGCGATTCGTGACTGATTTGCTGACCGACAATAAGCTGGCGGGAGTTTGATCGCCGGCATTCCCTTTGCTCGTTCCCGTCAGGTTTCATAGTCGGAGGGCATCATGGAACCCCCGGCCGAGGTCAACTTCAAGTCCCTCCCGGAAGCCAAGATTGCCCTGTTCCGGACGCTCTTCCGCGGGCGCGCGGATGTCTACCCCCGACGCTTCGAGAGCCGCAAGACAGGCATCGAGGTCCGAAACTTGGCGCGGCAATTGGAGGGAGATAATGGCGCGCGATCCGATGACGGTTCCGATCATTTTTCTCCGAATCGGGTGGATGAACCGCTACCAGGGCCAGACCGCAAACGATCAGATCACAGGCGGCGGGGCCTTCGTCAAGCAACATGGCTATGGCCACGAGATATTCAATTTCCAGCCGTTCGAGGGACGAGTATTCGGCTACGTTCAGCCGCCAGGAACCGCATACAACGATCAACCCGGTTCTGGCATCAACCTGAACCGGCTAGGGGCCGCGTCTGACGACGACTTGCTTACCGGCGTGATTGCCGTATGGGTTGCAACATCTCCGCATGGCCGGAGCTTTATCGTAGGGTGGTACAACAACGCAACGATCTACCGGCGCTGGCAATCACCGCCAGGAGAGGCCAACCGGCGCTACGAAGGAAGCGAGTTTGGCTACTACGTTACAGCCGCCAGTTCTGACGCGAATCTCTTGCCTCCAGACGAACGCATTTTTCAAGTGCCGCGCGGCCAAGGCGGAATGGGACAGGCAAATATCTGGTACGCGGATTCATCCGATGCACACCGGCAATTCCGTTCGGATGTTTTGAGCTACCTGGCAACTCGTCGAGTGCCGCAACAGAGGCCGGAATCCCAAGGCAGATCGCAGAGACAACCGGACCCACTTCTCCGACTTAAAATCGAGCAAGCCGCGATTGTCGAGGCGACGGCCTATTACTCGAACCTCGGCTACGTCGTTGACTCCGTGGAAGCCGACAACATCGGCTGGGACCTGAATGCAGTCCATGCCTCCAGGCAACTCACGCTCAAGCTCGAAGTGAAAGGTCTATGTGGCTCAGAGTGCAGGGTCGATCTCACACCCAACGAATATGCCAAGCTGAAACAGCACCACGAATCGTACCGTGTTTGTGTTGTAACGCTGGCGCTCACGACACCGGAATTGGCCATCTTTGCGTACTCTCAGGAGTCGCAGCGGTGGGAGGATCAGCACGGTCGGGTTCTGCAATTCAAGGATATTGTGGCCGCGAGATGCTTGGCAGAATAGTCGCTTATTCTTCAGCCGCAGTAGTCATCAATTCCTCAGCCACTTTCTGACTACGCACCAGCCGGCCAACACGGCGCGACTTGGGCTGATCGAGCGGTTGGCATAGGGAGGAAGCCAGATTTGCTCGCCTCGTTGAAGCAGACATTCGCTACCCTTACCCTTGGGTTCTCGGCCTTTCCCAAGAGGAGCGAATCGGCTATGCCCATCCATCATGGCACCTTACGCCGATCTCAACGTGCCGATGCTCGCGAGGATGTTCGACCGGCGTTGTAAAGGCTACGAGGCTGTGGGCTACACAATTCAGCTTCCGGCCAGCGCTGTGCCCGGCTGGCCGGCGGATGTTCCGCTGCCCATCGATGTCAAATGGAAAAATCAGTATGCAGCCAACGTGCGGCGGCTGATTCGTGACGGTATCGAGGCGCCCCTTGCCAACCTGTTTGGCCGGGTCGCCCGAGAACCAGAACCGGATGCCGAAGGCGCCGAACGTGCCCGGAGTGCGACCGAAGCATTTCTATACCGCCGCCTTGAAACGCTCGCTGACACCGCCGGACGCTTCCGCTTGAACGTTGAGTTACCGATTCCGTTCGACGGATGGGGGAGGATGGAAGTGGACCTTCTTGACGCCGAGGCGCGAATTGCCATCGAACTGGACGGAGCTCGGCATCTTGCCGACGCCGAGGCATACCGGCGCGACCGCCGTAAGGACATGCTCCTTCAGGAGAACGGCTATCTCGTGCTGCGGTTCCTCGCAGAAGACGTTGGCACCCATCTCGACCTGGTCCTGGATGCGATTCTCCGAGCGCTGTCCCACCAGCGCGGGCAGCAACCGGCGAGACATGGGCGACTCAATCTGACCGTGCTTTGATGATGGATGCAGATGCTGATCCGCCCTGTTCTGTGTTCGCAAATTCGAGTGCGCCAACCACTTGGTGGTACGATTATTTCCAAGAATCTGGTTCTGCGGCCCGTTCCGCGCGGCACTAAAGAGATAGAGCATTTGACCGCTTTGGAGAGTGTGTCATGAACGCCAGCCGCGTAGTACCGATCCTGCGCTACCTTCGTCGCCTGACCCGCGATCGCGAGTCGATGCCATCGGACTCCGAGTTGCTTGAGCGTTATCTTGACCGGCGTGACCAGGCGGCGTTCGCGGATCTCGTCGAGCGCCATGGTGCGATGGTCCTGGGCGTCTGCCGGTCGGTGCTACGCCACCACCAAGATGCCGAGGATGCTTTCCAGGCAGCTTTCCTCGTGCTGTCAAGCAAAGCTGGGTCTATTCGTCGCCGCGAGAGCCTGGCCAGCTGGCTTCATGGCGTGGCACACCGAGTTGCCCTTCAGGCGCGAGCAAAAAACATGCGACGGCAAGCGTTGGAAGCGAAAGCCAAGTCGCCCGCGGCCGACAATTCGGCAGATGACATCACCTGGGGCGAGCTTCGTGAGATCCTGCATGCTGAATTGGCTGGAATGCCGGAGCGTTATCGCGCGCCGCTCGTGCTCTGCTATTTGGAGGGCTTGACGCAGGACGAGGCAGCGCGCCGGCTTTGCTGGAGCGCGACAACACTAAAAGGCCGGCTCCAGCGCGGTCGGAACCTGCTCCGTAATCGCCTGCTGCGCCGCGGTCTGGCGTTGACGACAGCCTTAGCGGCCGTGCTGGCAGAACAGACACTCGCGTCGAGCGTCCCGCCGGCACTGGCACTGGCGACAGCCCGGGCCGCCATTCAATCCGCGACCGCAATCACGGCCGCCTCCGTTCTGGCCGGAAACACCTTGCGGCAGATGGCGCCCTTGAGGTGGAAAGCTGTGTCCGCATTGCTTCTTGCCGTCGGCATCCTTGCCGGCGGAGTTGGGTTCTTGCCGCCACAACTGGTAGGGAAGAAGCCTGAGGAGAACGGCACGCAGCAACAGTGGCAAGCCCGCACCGATCCGCAGGGTGATCCCTTGCCGGCAGGCGCTGTCGCTCGTCTCGGTATACTGCGTTTCAACCACGGCGATCGCCTGGACAACCTCCGTTTCACACCCGATGGTAAGACGATTCTTTCCACGGGCGGCGGCATCTTGCGCGTGTGGGATACCGCTACCGGCAAGGAACTCGGGCAGTTTTCCAGAAAGGTGCCCTCTTGGGATGACCAGATCGTCCTCCCGCCCGACGGCAAGACTCTGATCTCCCTGGGGCAAGAATCCAAGGACACCCTGCGTTTTTGGGACCTTACACAGCACAAGGAGGTGCGCGTGGTGCCGCTGCCCGTGCAGCGAAGTCTCATCTCTGTCCATTTCAGGAACGCTCTATCACCTGACGGCCGGCTCGCCCTGATCAATTTGACCGGCCAGATTCGCGTATTCGACATCGCCACAGCGAAAGAGTTATGGCGGCTCGACCGGGCGGAGGGTGAGGCGCACCCTGCGATTTTTGCTGGTGGCGATCACGTCGTCACGGTGGACAAGAAGCACTCGATCGAAGTTTGGGAGGCACGCACCGGTAAGTCGATCCGGAAGTTTGCCCAGGTCGCCCCAGCAGAAATTCTCGCGGCCTCCCCGGATGGCAACTGGCTGGCCACGCTGGAACATCACGTGGGCGCGATTGACCGCTACCTCGACAAGGATGTCATTCACGTTTGGGACTTGACTACCGGGACTGAGAGGCACCAACTGGCGTCCCGACAGAAGCGCTGGTACATGAGCCTGCTGTTTTCGCCCGATAGCAAGCAATTGCTTTCTTATTGTACTGGCGAGGTTGATTCTGAATTGACTATCTGGGACGCCCAGAGCGGCAAGCGCCTGCACGAGCTGCGCGACGTGATTGGCCAGCACATGTCCCTGAGCCCAGACGGCTCGCGCCTGGCTGCTGGCAACAATTGGGGCAAGTTCAAGCTTTTCGACATGAAAACATTGAAGCAAATTTCTGTTGGAGTTGGCCACGACTTGCCTACTACTGCGGTTTCTTTGTCGCCACGAGGCGATCGGGCACTGACCGCAAGCTATGGCTGGATCAGTACATGGGACATTGCTACGAGCCACCGCCTGCATTCCATCGCAATTCCCAAGGGCTGGCACATCGATCCCTACGTTATTCTTTGGCCCAACAGTCCCTATGCCATTAGCTTGACTCGACAAAGTCAAGTCGATGAGACGCAGATCCTGATCTGGGACGTCGCCGCCGGCAAGTGCCTGCACACGCTCAGGCTGCGTGGCCCGGAAACGCACCTTGCGACCGCGTTCTCACCCGACTCATCCATGCTGGCTATCTGGCAGTCGGGAGAACAAGCGGTCGTTCGTCTTTGGGACGTGCGCACGGGCAAGGAAGTCGGTTCCTTCAAAGAGTCCAAAGCCGGTTGGCCCCAGCAACTCTTTTTCACTCCCGACGGCAAGTCGTTGTTCGTCGCAGGCAAGCGGACAGTAGGCTATGACGTTACCAGCGGCAAGGAAATGTTCTCTTGGAGAATGGAACCATTACCGGCAATTGGTGGCGTGGCGAGAAAGGGGGGAGGGGCCCCGGTCCAACCAGAAGAGCGCCGCGCCTGGCGCAGGCTGGTGGTTTCGCCAGAAGGGACGTTGGCGGCGTGCGTTCTGGATAACGAATTCCACCGTCCCGACCGCTCGCCGGATAGACTTGTGCTATGCGACGCGCGCACCGGCCGGGTCATCCGTCGTTGGAGCGATTCAGGCGTTCCCTCGAGTGATTATGAGGAGTTGGCGTTCTCTCATGATGGTCGGCTGCTGGCGTCGTCGGACTGCCAGGTCGTCCATTTATGGGAAGTGGCCACCGGTATGGAGCTTCGCACATTCCGCGGCCACCGAGGCGAAATCAGATCACTCGGGTTCAGCGCCGATGGCCGCAGGCTGGCTTCCGCCAGCACGGACAGCACAGTCCTCATTTGGGATCTTGTTCCGGCTCATGCAGACGGTTCCGACACGGTGGCCAGCTGGTGGGCCGATCTGGCCAGCGATGACGCGCGGCGAGCGTATGCTGCTATCTGGCGATTGTCAGAAACGCCCGAGCCGGCCCTTGCGCTCTTGCGGCAGCACCTGCGACCCGTTCCGGAGCCCGATGCCTCGAAAATTCGCCAGTGCATTGAAGATCTCGACAGCAAGGGATTCGCCGTCCGTCAGAAGGCTTCCAAAGAATTGGAGGCACTGGGGGATGCCGCCCTCCCTGCGCTGCGCGAAACGTTGGACAAAAATCCTTCGTTGGAAGTTCGCCGGCGCTTGGAAACCCTCCTGTCCCGTCCCCCGGTTTCTGTGACATCATCCGAGTTGCGCAACTTGCGGGCACTCAATGTACTCGAACTTATCGACTCCGCGAACGCGCACCGCTTGCTCGCCGAATTGGGCGCGGGTGCCACCTACGCCGCCCAGACGCAGGAAGCCAGGGCGGCGCTAAGGCGGTTGTCCCCCGGGACAATGCCTTGAGGCAGGGCGACCACCAGTTTCCGCGTTGCGTCAAAAGCATGCCGTCCAGTCAGGCGGCAAAGGTTTTGTCCCCCTCGCCAATTCGTGGTACCCAAGGCATTCATGCAGCGGAATCGCAAACGGTCGTTCATCGTCTATCGGGCAGCTTGTAGCCGGCGGCCCGGAGATGCTCAAACTCTTCCGAAGTGGCCCGCACCACCACGTAGAGGTCGTCGGCGGTCTCCGGCCAGGTGAGCACCGGTTGCTCTCCCAAGTCCTCGCGGTACACCATCAATACCGGCTTCTGCCCCGCAATGCCTACGTAGCGGTGATAGGCCGTCTCCGTGCTTAGCTCAGCCTTGTATATCGCGTTGGTATTCTTATGGCGGATTCGCATCGAATGTTCCAGCGAGCCTGTCCCTTCTTTCGCTGCTTTACCAAGTGATGTAGACGCTGATGCAGCACAGCTCGCGCCGCTGCTTTTTTCTCTGCTTGGGTCCCAACCTCCTGAGTTTCTATAAATTCAAGAACGAGCGCTCCCGGCTCTGTCGCGCGCTGGGAGATCCCAATATTTCGGAGAGATCTTCCTGTGAAACGTCACCATATTAGTCGGCGGGAATTCGTCCACGGTCCACTGGCGGCAGCGGGATGTCTCGGTATGGGAGCGGCCTTGCCGGCACGGAACCAGGGTACCGGCGCTGATGCCTCAGCAGCGCTGAATGTGTTGAAATATGGGGCCAAGGGCGACGGCAGCACCCGAGACACCCGCGCGATTCAGGCTGCTATCGATGCCGCCCATCAGGGTGGCGGCGGCGCGGTCGTCTTCCCGCCCGGCAGGTTCCTCAGTGGCAGCGTGCAATTGAAGCCCGGGGTCGCCTTGCACCTGGACCACGGTGCCACACTGCTGGCTAGCAAGGACCCGGCGGATTTCAACGCTTACGAGAAGCTCGATTTCAAGAACGCCGCGGACAAAGAGACCAGCTTTTTCCACCATGCCCTGGTTTGGGCCGAGAATGCCGAGCAGATCGCGATCACGGGAACGGGCACCATCCATGGCAATCGGCAAACACGCGGCGGGCCCAAGCCCATTGCTTTCAAGCGCTGCAAGTTCGTGACCATCGACGGCATCACGATCCTCGATTCTCCCAATTACTGCATCAGTCTCCTGGGGACCGACTACGTCGTCATCGACAGCGTTACCATCTTGAATGGCTATGCCGACGGCATCGACCCCGATTGTTGCCGTCACGTCCGCATTGCCAACTGCCACATTGAATCATGGGACGACGCCATCGTGCCCAAGACCAGTTATTCGCTGGGCGAGCGCCGGTCCACCGAGAACCTGACCGTTACGAACTGTATTCTGGCCAGCAATTGCAATGCCTTCAAGCTCGGCACCGAATCAGGCGGTGACTTCAAGAATATCACCGTCAGCAGTTGCACATTTTTCTCCCGCTCCAGCACCCGGCCGCCCATCTCGGGCATCTCGCTGCTCTCTGTTGACGGCTCGAATATCGACGGCGTCGCCATCAGCAACATTGCCATGGCCGACGTGCGCTGCCCCATTTTTCTGCGCCTCGGCAATCGCGGTCGGGACATGCCGACGCCGCTTGCAGGGACGCTAAAGAACGTCGTCATGAGCAACATTGTCGCTACCAATGCGCTATGGCCCTGCGCCATCACCGGCATTCCCGGTCATCTCGTGGAAGGAGTTGCCCTCAACAACTTGCAAATCAGCTATCGCGGGGGCGGCGCGCGCGCGCAAAGTCGAGCAGAGGTCCCAGAAGTGCCAGCCAAGTACCCCACGGCCGACATGTTCAAGGTATATCCGGCATACGGCTTCTGGTGCCGTCATGCTCGCGACATCCACCTGTCAAGCGTGCGTCTGAATTGGAGCGCGCCTGATGCCCGGCCCGCCGTTGTTTGCGACGAGGTTTCCAGTCTTAGCATCGACGGCCTTGCGGCCCCGCAGGCGAAAGAGGGCGCTGCCCTCCTGCTTTTTCACGAGGTCCGCGACGCCCTTATCCGCGGCTGCCGGCCCGGAGAAGCGACAGACGTCTTCCTCCAGGTTTCGGGGACCGCGAGTAAGCGGATCAGCCTCCTGGCCAACGATTTCAGCGGCGTCCGCCGGCCCGTCGACTTGGCTGCCGACGCTTCCAAGCAAAGCGTCGCCGAGGTTGGCAATCATCGATGACTGCATACCTCTCCCTCGTTTCATGGCTCTGCCTTGCAACGAGCAACGGAGGAGGGCTGCAAAAAGAAAAGAGCCACCTGCCGGGGGGAGCAGGTGGCTGGGGGGACTTGAGGTTGGGGAAGGGAGATTGGCGGGGGGAAGGCACATCGTGGCGTTCCTAGCGGGTGTCGCGGGAGGTTGGGGGAAACCTCAAACGATCCAGAACACCAGACCACACTTCCCGTTGATCAGTTAGGTCGCCAGTGGATAAAGCAAGCGCCGTGCCGTTACGGTCAGGTCTCGAAAAGACAGATCGTAACCGTGGAACGGGCCAAGGGTTTGGACTTGCAGGCAGAAGAGCAAGCCTTGAAGGCCGGCCTGTCTTTTTGAAACTACGGACCAAGCTCTTTGTAAGATCGACCTTCCTCTTGGAACAAACACGCATCGTGCGGCGGCCAAAGTGAAGGAAATGTCATTCCCATCACCTGTCTGGCATTGACCAGAGCCGCCCATTTTACTCGTTGGCCTAACTTCCCAAATCAGTCACGTTCCCAGGCCGGCTAACGGCCCTGGCGGAGTAACGCACAGTCCTAAGAACGCGGGTTGGGACGAGGAGCCTGGCCCTCACGATTTCATTGAGACTGCCATGTCTGCTCCGGAGCGATGACACCGACCGACAAGTTTCCGTCAGTGCGCCAGGCATCGCCGCCGCCGTTGCGCCCTTCGCAATTCGTGTGAAACCGGTCAAGGATAAATGTTTCGATGAGCTTACCGGTATGTTGCAGATCAACCATGAGATGATCCCGCTCGGCGTCGACGTCCGCCGCGATGTGGTGAGTGATCTGCCCCGTCGTGTGGCTGAACCCCACCTTCGTGTCATAGGTCGCCGCTCCGATCCATGCCGGACGGCCATCAAGGTCGAGGTCCGGGGTTTTCCAGAAGCGTACGTGGTGCCGTCGCCGCGGATTGTCTCCTGAGGGCTGCTCGAAGGCAAGGTCCTCCTTCCTTCCGAACAGGTAAAGGTTGCTGACCGGCGCATCGTCGTAACGGCGTTTGAGGACCGTGTCCGTTGCAATGGCCAGGCAGCTTCGGAACGTCAGCGCATCGGCGGGGTACCACTTGGCAGCTATCATGATTTTTTTGAGTGCATCCTCCGCGCCGATCAATCCCACGTTGAGCGGGTCGCCATGAATGCCGCTGCCGGTGTGCGTGATCCTCGGCATGTCCGCCAGCGCTAGGTGACGGCGCGCGTAGCGAGTCCACATGGCTGGCGCTACCAGGTATGCCGAAGCCAGGTAGAGCGGCAGCACGGTGACAAGAAGCAACGTGGCCCGCTTGAATAGGCCGCGATACTTGGAAGGTGTCCAAGTCATCATCGAATTTTGCCCCGGCGCTCACTGTGTTTTCTTCGCGGCACTCGATTCGGCCCCGCCAACCTTCTTGCCCTCGAACTCGAGGGAACCCGACATGCCGTCGAAATCGTAGTCGGCAAAGCCCTTGATGGTTTCTCCCTTGACCTTGCCCTGGTATTTCAGCCGATATCTCTTACCTTCCCGTTCGCGCAGGACTTCGAACGAGAACTCTTCGCCGAAGATCAAGCCGTCTGCGATCTTGGTTTCACCCTGCTCACCCTGATAGGTGCCGGTAAAGGAATTCCCTTCCTGCGTCAGTTTGAGCGTTGGCTCGAAGGTGGTTCCGCCTTGCTTGAAGGGGACTTTCAGCTTCCAGGTCCCGGCAAGATTGACCGTGGATGCCTGGATCTTGTGGGCCTGGAACTTGAGGGTCACGGTATCCTTCCCCGTGCCGAGCTTGACCGAGCCGTTGATGGTCTCACCCTTCAGTTTGCCAACGTACTCGAAGGGCACCTTGTCCTCCTCGATCACGTCCACGATACGGAATGATAATTCGCCGTCCTTGAATTTGAGGACTTGCAGAGGCAGCTCCTTGCCCGTCGTGCCGAGGTAGCCGCCACTCCATTGTTGGCCCTCTTGCTTCAAACGCAGCGTTGGTTGAAGGTTCTGACCAGCCTGAAGCGTGAGCGTGATCTTCCAGAGGCCGGCCAAAATCTCCTCGGGTTTCAAGCGTCTGCCGCTGAAAGGAAAGCTCCGGTTCTGGCCGAAGAGGCTGATCGATGCATTACCCTTGAACGTGTCGGCGGTAATCTTGCCCTTGTAGGCAAAGCTGAGTTCTCGGCCATCGCGGGGGATGACGATCCGGAAGGAAAGCTCACCGTCCTTGAACTGGGCGTCCCTGATGGTCGTACTTCTGCCTTGAGGGTCCATCATCACGCCCACGAGTTTGTCGCCGGACCTTTCCACCTTGAGCGTGGACTCCGCGGCAGGCCGGCCCGGCCGATTCACGAGCACTTTCCAGGTGCCGGTAGGCTCAACTTTCTCTTCGGCCCGAGCGGCTACTTGACCCATTGCCAGGAACAACCCCGCTGCAGCAATGGTAAAGCCAAATTTGACATTGATTTTCATGATTTTCTCTCTGAAGGTGCGAGTCGAACAGCCGCGGATTACTGTATCAGAAATATGGCTGTTCGAAATGAAGAAGGAACGGAATTCTCAGCGATGAGACGGTCTGCCTCGGTCGCAGCCGCCTTTAGATTCGGGTATACTGCAACATATGCGACAAGAATTGGCCGGTTGACGATCCGTCTTACAAGATTCAGGCACTTTATGATGACCATTCGAGTATCGATCAACATCGATGATGATCGCCGGGTTGTCGTGACGCTGCCTCCAGAGGTTCCGATAGGCGAAGCGGATCTGGTGGTGACGGTGGTTCCTCGCGCACCCAATGGGAAGAAAAGGCCCCGCTCCAGTTTAGCTGAATGGGCAGAACAGCACGCGGAGCACTGGGGCAACACGTTGAATTCAAGCGATGTGGAGAGCTTCACCGGCCGGAGATTCTGATCGTGCCCAGACCTGCATCAAGAAGGGCTAACAGAAGCCTTGACTGCCGACATTCACTTCAGGCAGGCAGGTTTCAAGGCTCTCTTGATAGATCCCTGACGATGGAGCGCAGCTTCGTCGCATTTTCCAGGCCGCCATGAGACGATCCAGTCACGCGCGCGCACTAGCCTTACGAAACCGCAGGAATTCCTCAACCATGCTGCGGAATTCGCCCACGTCCACGTCGCGCTCGCAGCAGACAAGCATGAGCGCGCCGTCCGAACGGAAATTGCCGTCCCATTCCATGACTTGCTCATCCGTCCAGGTGGGGTTGTACTTTGCCAGATGCTCGTCCGCGAGTCTGGCAACATAGCCGCGCAAGGCATAATCGGTCTCGTCATGCGGCTGCGCACCCGGACACTTTTCGAATTCCAGTTCTTGATCGACGCTCATGGCAAAATCCTCGTCTTAATATTCACAGGTATGGCTATGGACCTCGTAGGCTGGGCGAATCTTTTTGGAACCAGTCGCATTGTGGCAGGTCACGCACGAAGGGCTTTCGAGGAGGCGACGATGTTTCTTGGTCGATTGCTTGTGCACCTCGTGGCAAGACAGACAAGTAGTTTCTTCCTTGCCCAGCACCACCACGTCGCGAATGTTCTCCAGCACATGGCGGTCCGCTGGACTGAGTGCTTGCAGTGCCTTCTCCGACAGATCGACCTGGAAGTCTCGGAAAAGGTTGTCGCCCGCGACGAAATTATTCGGGTACGGCAAGCCGGTGCTCTTTGCTTTTCCAGTCCGCACATGACATTGCCCACAAATCGACGCAATCACCGAAGCAGGGTCGTGCCGTTTTTTCGAGAGATGAATGAGCTGAGTATTCTTCGAGTGATCCAGGGTAACGGAACCATGACAGGTGTAGCAGTCGAGTGCGACCGCGGAGAACGCTCTGGTCTGCGGATCCACGGCTGTCGTATGGCAGCCGGCACAGGCATCCGCAAACTTCCTGCCGTCCCAGTGCGGCTTCTCAGTTTTATGAAGCCCTCCAGACCTATCCCAAGTCACGCTTAGCAAGTCGAGTTTGCCGTAACTGGAGTCCTTCTTGAGGAATCGGCTGTGATTTCCCGCGCCTAACAAGAGTTGCACATCATCAGCCAACGATTTTAGTTCCGCTGGTTTCTTCAGTGCCGCAAGCGCGGCAGAATCAGGTTCGGGTTCCCGAATGGTTCGCTGGTGCCGGTTCTTGGACCAAAAGGGGCCTATATCGGTGCGATGACAAAAGAGACACTCGTCGCCGGTGACGTACTCAAGCATCGGCTTACCCACATGATCGCTGCCCCAGGCAGCCGGGTCTAGCTGCTTCCCCGTGCCAGAATCGCCGCGGAGAACGTAGAGACCGCAGAGAACGACGCCCAAAGAAGATAATAGGATGGTGGAATCCCTCATCTCTTTTCCTTCTGCACTCTCTGCGTTCTCCGCGGGGTCAAGTTTCCGTTAGGCGTCCGCCCTCACCCATCCGTAGGCGGCGTTTTCGCGCTGGCCGCCCTCGTGGAGGTATGAGGCTTTGAACTTCGAGAACGCATCCGCGGGCAGGGCGTTGCGCTTCGCGTTGACATCCACGCCGTAAATCTTGGCAGCGTTCAGCCCGAAAATCTTGGCCTTATCTTCTTTGGTTAGCTTCTTGTAGCCGAACTTCTCGCACAGCTCATCCTTGATGTTAAAACGCTTGAACGCCTCGATCACCCACTGCGGCGAACCCCACCACAAGCAATCGGTCCCCCAGATGACGTGGTCGACGCCGTAGTACTTGATGTTCTTGCCGATCAGGTGCATGCACATTTCGGGATGGATGATGGCCGTGGTTCCGAACGCCGAGCCGATTTCCGGGTAGACGTTGGTCATCTTCGGGTTGCGTTCCTTGAGCTTCATCAAGACGTCGTGCCAGGCGAAATCGCCGGTGGCAGCGTCGAAACCGCCCTTATCGAACTCCGGCTCGGTCGGGCCATGTTTGATCCCGGAGTGATAGATGATGAAGGTGAGGTCAGGATTGTCGAGGGCGGCCTTTTCCACGTCGGCGGGATTGGCCAGGTGGCCGAGCGTCCGTGACTGCGATGCGTAGCCCTTGTGCACGCTGAAGGTCTTGAGACCCAGCTCACGGGACTTTTGGTAGAAGGGATACGTTACTTTCTCGTCATCCAGCTTGAAGCCGCCGCCCGATTTGCCCGGGTCGGTGTGACAGTACCATTTCCAAGAATCAATGCCGTAGGTTTTGACTTCTCGCTCCATCTGCTCGAACAGTTCGGTCAAATCGGGTTTATTTTCCTTGCGGTTCCAATAATGGTTGGGTGCGCAGTTGCCCTGGCAGAGGGCCCGCTGGCAGCCGGCCATGTCGTTGATCTCTTTCTTGCGTCGCGACATGAGCCAGCTCGGCAAAATCTGGCCGCCTAGGCCGGGCGTTCGGGCCTTGCCTTCGAGGAGGTTGCCCTTGGGGTCCCTGTTGATCTCCTTTCCCGGCACGCCGGAGATCACGATCATGCTGGTCTCGCTGTCGAAGAACATTTCCTTGACGAAATTGGGGAAGCTGTACGCTTGCGGGTCTTCCTTGAGCTTGAACCCCATGTTGCGGACAAATTCCATGTTGCGGAAGCCGATGGCCAGGCCGTTGGTAAAGTGCGTCTGCACGTCGAAGATGAAGTACTCGCCTTTGGGCCATTTCTCGTCATGGGCGGCTGCCTCCATCGTCTCGACTTCGTCGACGTCCCAGAAGTTGCCGTAGACCTTGTTGCTGGCGAGGAACGCGGTGGCCATGCCCATCGAGCTGGCCATGAATACCCGGCGATCGAGGCCGAGCTTCCTCGATTTCTCCTCGGCCATCTGACCGATGAGGACTTCAACCTGCGATTGCTTCTCGTTCTGTGGCCGGGGAATGAACTCCTCGTTCGACACGACCTGGGTCGGTACCGGAGAGTCGACGCCTTTCTTGCGGTCACGCATCCATTTGGGAATCCACATGGAAAAACTCCTGGAGAGAAATGAGCGATTTCAGATTGGCTCTAGGATACCACATCGGGGCATTGTCATCCCGTCCACAGCGCCTGCCAATGAATTTATGCCAAAACCGAACTGGAACCAGAGGAGACAGGGGGCACCTGCGGAGATCGCGCCAATGCGAGGGAATTGCGATTTCTCATACGCGGGGCCATTCTGAATGCGGATTTCACCGGGGCCGACTGCACCGACGCCGTATTCACCAAGGCCCTGCTTGACTAGGGCTCCTTTTTTCATCTCGTGTCTCAGGGCCATGCAAGATAGAGGAAACAAAAGCGGCGGAAAAGCGCCGCACTCCAAAAGTGACTTCTTTGGAGTGCGGCGCTTTTCCGCCGCTTTTGTTTTCCCTTACCTCAACAATTCACTCCGCCAACCCTTCAAAATCTGCGAAACTCAAACTCAGTGGCCAAGTAAATTCTCAATCCGATACAGGTGCGTCTTCGTGCGCACGTACAGCTCATGCCCGGCGACGGCGACCGAGGCCATGCAGCCGCTGTCGAGCTTGTTGACTGCCAGGACGTGGTCCGTTCGACCCGGCTCCAGCACGTGCGACGACCCTAGCTGATCGAAGAAGTAAAGTCGGCCATCCGCGTAGAGGGGTGAGGCAGAGTACTCGCCGCCGAGCCGCTTCTGCCAGACGGTGTGCCCGTTGCGAGCCTCCAAGCACGAGGCCACGCCGGTCTCGTTTACCATGTAGAGCAAATCGCCGGCGAGCAACAAGGACGAGCGCGAGGGGACGCTCCGGTTCTGCGTCCAGACTATGTTAGTTTTGGTCAGGTCGCCGCTGCCGTCGGGCCGGACTGCGAGCAGGCGGAACTTGCCGCCGTCGCCCGTGGTAACGAATACGAGTCCCTGGCCGAGAAGGGGGCGCGCGGCCGCGTTCATGCCGCCGTGGTAAACCTTCCATAACTCCTTGCCAGTTGAAGGATCATAGGCAATCGTGGCCACCGCGCTCGGGCTGATGAGTTCCGCCTTGCCATTCACATTCACGACGCTCGGTGTGCAGAAGGCCTTCTTGAGATCGCCATTGTCGGTGCCATAATCGATGTCCCGGGCCTGCTTCCACACGGTCCGGCCGGTGGTTTTATCCAGCGCAACCACGGACTGCAAATCGTAACCGTCGTAATTGATGAACAGCTTGTCGTCGTAAAGGATCGGCGAAGAGCCGGGCGCACGCCAATGATCGCAGGGGAGGTCGCGCCGGCACCAGATGGTCTGGCCCGTTGCCGTGTCCAGGCACGCCGTCCCATAGCTGCCGAAATGGATATACACTCGGCCGGCCTCGATGACCGGGGTTGGCGAAGCGTAGCTGTTAAATGGCGGGCAAAAACCAGGTTTGGCGATGTCGAATAACTTGATGTCGTGCAGTATCTTGCCGCTCGTGCGATCGACGCACATGGCGAACATCTGCTTGCCGTCGGCCGTCGCGGTCGTGAACCAGACCTGGTCGCCCCAGATCACCGGCGACGACCAGCCCTTGTCATGAATGGCAACCTTCCAGCGAACGTTCTCGGTCTCGCTCCAGCGGACTGGCAGGCCTGTGGCATCCGAGTGCCCGTCGCCCGTCGGACCGCGGAATTCGGGCCAATTCTCCGCGCCCCCCACGACCTCGGCATTCCCCATTAAGGCGGCGAGGGCACACACCAACCAAAAATTAGCGAAGACCCTCAGCCGCAGCGGCTGGCGACAACAGGCTTGCTCTATCGGCAGGCTCATGGACATTTCTCCAAGGATGAAGAAAGCGGAGATCTATCAGCGTGCAGGTTCAGGCGTCTCAAATTTGCGGGGCCGCCGGGCGGGATCGAAGCTGCAATTATACCAATCCGTCGTTGGAATGGGACCTAGCACGGACTCCAAGCCGGTACGCCGCGCCCCGTACGGTTTTTTCGTTTAACCGCGACCCAACGGGGAGCGCGAACGGACAGGAGGGAGTACGCCTTCAGTTGGCGCGCTCCCCGTCGGGTCGCGGTTAAACGAACATGCCAGCGGCGAGCGCGTGAACGGACAGTGAGCCGTCTCCTTTTTGTAAACGCGCTCCTTGCTGGGTCGCGGTGAAACAATTACAAGTAAAGTCTTGGACTTTGGCCCCACGCCCAGTAAAGTTTTGTGAATGCCGACAAGCACACCAGAACCTGCGTCAGGGGGCAGCATGAGCTGTTTCGTAATACCTACCAATCTATTCGGAATCGTGGCTCTTCTAGTAATGGGGCTTTGCGGCGCCGTTCATGCCGAGCCGCCGGAAGGCACCCTGCCGCTCGGCGACGATGGCAAACCGCTCAACCTCGATTTTGAGACGGGCACGCTGAAGGACTGGAAAGCGGAAGGCGACGCGTTCGTGGGCCAGCCGATCAAGGGCGACACCGTCGTCCGGCGCCGCGGCGACATGAAGAGCGAGCACCAGGGCCATTACTGGATCGGCACTTACGAGCTGCGCGGCGACCAACCGCAGGGCACGCTTACCTCGGTCGCGTTCAAGGCGACTCACCCCTGGGCCTCGTTTTTGGTCGGCGGCGGCGCGCACGCCTCCACCTGCGTCGAATTGGTGCGCGAGGATACGAATGCGGTCTTCGCGCGCTTCTCCGGTATGGATGAGGAGAACCTGCGTCGCGTAGTCGTGGACCTGAGGCCCCAGTCCGGCAAAAGAATCTTCATTCGCCTGGTGGATCGCGAATCGGGCGGCTGGGGGCACATCAATTTCGACGATTTCCGCTTCCATGCTGAGAAGCCAAATGTGCCAGCGCGTCCTACCAGCCAGGCTTTACAACCCGACGTCTACAAGTACGCGGGCCTGCCGCCCGAGAAGGCGGCCCAGGCCATGACCGTGCCGGAGGGTTTCGAGGTCAAGCTGTTTGCCGGCGAACCGGACGTTTTTCAACCGATTGCTATGTGCCTGGACGATCGAGGCCGAGTCTGGGTAGCAGAGGCGTATGCCTATCCCGTCCGCCGATTGGAAAAGGATGCCCACGATCGCATCGTCATCTTCGAAGATACCGACGGCGACGGGAAATTCGACAAGCGCACCGTGTTCATGGAAGGATTGAACCTGGTCAGCGGTCTCGAAGTCGGCTTCGGCGGCGTTTGGATTGGTGCGGCCCCGAACTTCATGTTCGTCCCGATCAAGGAAGGTGAAGACAAGCCGGCCGGACCGCCACAAATCTTGCTCGACGGCTGGGGCTCCGAGGATACGCATGAGGTGCTGAACACCTTTAGCTGGGGGCCTGACGGCTGGCTCTATGGCTGCCACGGCGTGTTCACGCACTCGCTCGTCGGCAAACCCGGCACGCCAAGAGATCAGCGCGTCCGCCTCAACGCCGGCATCTGGCGCTATCACCCGACGCGGCACGTGTTCGAAGTATTCGCCCATGGCACCAGCAACCCGTGGGGCTTCGATTTCAACGATCGCGGCCAGGCGTTTTGCGAAGCATGCGTCATTCCGCACTGTTTTCACATCATTCAAGGGGGCCGCTACCAGCGGCAGGCTGGCCCTCATTTCAATCCGTTCACGTTCGACGATATCAAGACGATTGCCGACCATCTGCATTACCTGGGAGCGACTCCCCACAGCGGCAATAGCCGGTCCGATAGTGCCGGCGGCGGCCACGCGCACTGCGGCACGATGATCTACCTGGGCGGCGCCTGGCCGGACGAGTATCGCGATCAGATGTTCATGGGCAATATCCACGGCCACCGGCTCAACGTCGATATTCTGAAACCCAAAGGCTCCGGGTATGTCGCCGGGCATGGCCCCGACTTCCTGCTCGCCAACGACGCCTGGGCGCGCTTCATCAATTTCCGCTACGGGCCCGACGGCAATGTGTATCTGATTGACTGGTACGACAAGCAGGCCTGCCACACGGGCGACGTACAGATCTGGGACCGTTCCAACGGCCGGATTTACAAGATCTGCCGCCGCGGCACTCCGGTCGTGCATGCCGATCTTGGCAAACTGAGCGACGCCGAACTGGTGAAGCTGCAAGTTCATCCTAACGATTGGCACGTGCGCACGGCCCGCCGGCTCTTGCAGGAACGTGGTGGCACCGCAGCCGTCCATGATGCTCTTGCCCAAATAGCTTTTGCCCACCCGGACGAAACACGGCGTTTGCGCGGCCTGTGGGCCTTGCATGTCACGAACGGGCTGACCGAGGAAAGGATCCACCAGGGCCTGGCTGACAAAAGTGATTTTGTGCGAGCTTGGACCATCCAATTGGCGCTGGAACATGCTAGCGCCAGTCAAGCACTGCTGTCAAAAATGGCGGAGTTGGCCAGGCACGATGTCTCTCCGGTCGTTCGACTCTACCTGGCGTCGGCACTGCAAAGGCTGCCGCTGCAAGACCGTTGGGACATTCTCGACGGCCTGCTCGCGCACGGAGAGGACGCGGGCGACCACAACTTACCCCTCATGTACTGGTATGCCGCCGAACCGCTGGCCGGGCAGGATGCCGCCCGCGCGCTGGCCCTGGCGTCCAAGGCGAAGGTGCCGCCGTTGTTGACGTTCATGGTGCAGCGCATTGGCTCGGCTGGCTCCTCCGCGGCCATCGGCTTGCTGGCCAGCGCCCTCGCCGACGTGAACGATCCTGCCGTGCAGCGCACTTTCCTGAATGGCATCAGCGCAGCTCTCCAGGGGCGGCGCCACGTTGCCATGCCTGCTGACTGGCCCCGCATCTTTGTCGCTCTAAAGCGCAGCGAGGATGCGGATTTGCGGACCCTGGCGATGACGCTAGCGGTGACCTTCGGCGACCCGCATGCTCGCGCTGAGTTGCGCAAGCTTCTGCAATCAACGAGCACCGACCGTGGTCTCCGGCAGAGGGCGCTGGCCTCACTCTTGCAAGCGCAAGACAAGGAACTTGCCCCAGTGCTAATCAAGCTTACTGGCGATTCGGCCCTACGCGGCCCCGCCATCAAGGGACTGGCAGCTTATGACGACGCCAAGGCTTCCACGGCCATCCTCACCATCTTCCGAGACTTGAGCCTGGAAGAAAAACGCGATGCCCTCAACACGCTGGCGGCGCGCGTCAGTTACGGCAAGGCCTTGCTCGAAGCGTTGGCCCAGAAGAAGCTGCAGCCGGCCGATGTGCCGGCGGAAATCGTGCGTCAGCTACGCAACTTGCAGAATAAGGAACTCGATCAGCGCATCGCCGACGTTTGGGGCATCGTGCGCGCAACTCCCGCCGACCGCGCCCGACTGATCGCGAGCTATCGCCAAATGCTGCGCGCCCCCGCCCGCACGCAGCCTGAGCTGCTCCTGGGCAGGGCGGTCTTTGCCAAGGCCTGTGGCCAATGTCACACCTTGTTCGGCGTAGGCGGCAAGGTCGGCCCGGAGTTGACCGGATCGAACCGAGCCAATCTGGACTACCTGCTCGAAAATATTCTCGACCCAAGCGCGGTGATTCCCAAGGAATACTCGGCCACGGTCATCGAATTGCGCAGCGGTCGCTTCATCACCGGCATCATCCGCGGTGAAACGCCGGCCGCGGTTACCGTGGTCACCGCCAACGAAACGCTTTCGATTCCGCACGACGATATTCAAGCGCGCACGCCGAGCGCCACGTCGATGATGCCCGACGACCTGCTCAAGCCGCTCCAGCAGGAAGAGATCCGCAGCCTCATCGCGTATTTGCAGAGCCCGGTGCAAGTGCCGATCCTCGCGACAGCCGAGAACGTCAAGGATTTCTTCAATGGCAAAGACCTTACTGGGTGGGACGGCGATCCTCAGCTCTGGAAGGTGGAGAATAGTGAAATCGTCGGCCATAGCCCCGGTCTCAAGCGGAATGAGTTCCTGCGCAGCCAGATGGCCGCGGGCGACTTTCGGCTTAAGGTCAAGGTGAAGCTCGTGCCCAACTCCGGCAACAGCGGCATCCAGTTCCGTAGCGCAGCGTTGCCTGACGGCGAAATGCGCGGCTACCAGGCGGATATCGGCGCAGGCTGGTGGGGCAAGCTGTACGAGGAAAACGCCCGCGGCGTTCTTTCCGCGAAGTCGGGCGAACCCTATTTGAAGCCGGGCGACTGGAACGACTATGAAGTGATCGCCCTGGGGAGCCACATCCGGTCTTTCTTGAACGGCCAACCCTGCGTGGATCTCGATGATCCGGCGGGTGCTCGGCTCGGCATCTTCGCCTTGCAGATGCATGCCGGCGGCCCCATGGAGGTGCGCTTCAAGGAAATCCATCTGGAGCTGATCAAGAAATGAGTCCGTGCTCGGGGATATGCCATTAGCTCTTGCCGCGGCCAGGATGATCGGGCTCCAGCCTCCTTGAAATTGCGTCCCGCCACTGGCATTCATACGCCACTCCGGTAAAATCTCCCCAGAATCGGCGTATGTCACCACCGGAGGAACGAGCGATGATCTGTCGCATCTGCATCTCGGTAGCGCTGCTGCTGGGGCTGGCGTTCGTGCCCGCGTGTGCGCGGGATGATGTCGCGGCCAAGGATATCAAAACCAAGGCCGCGGCCAAGCCGAAGCCGTACAACGAAAAGGCCGACGCCCAGGCGGACCTCCAGGCGGCACTCAAGCGCGCCAAGTCGGACAACAAACGCGTTTTGATCCAGTGGGGCGGCAACTGGTGCAGCTGGTGTGTCCTGCTTCACGAGCGCTTCACGACCGATGCCGAATTGCGCCGCAAGCTGCTCTACGAGTATGAATACTTGCCCATCGATGTCGGTCACAATGACAAGAACAAGGATATCGTCGAACGCTGCCAGGCCACTCTCTCGAAGGGTGTGCCTTATCTAACTGTTCTCGACAGCGACGGAAAGGCAATCGCCAATCAGCCCACCGATCCCTTCGAAACGAAGAGTGAGGACGGCAAGAACGGCCACGACTCCAAGAAACTGCTCGCCTTCCTGACGGAGCACCAGGCCAAGGCATTGGTGGCGGAAGAACTTCTACATGCAGCGCTCGACAAGGCCGCCCAGACAGATCGGCAGGTATTCGTTCACTACGGAGCGCCCTGGTGCGGCTGGTGCCGGCGCCTCGACGCCTGGCTGGCCCGCCCAGAGATTGCAAAGACGATTGGAAAGGAATTCGTTGAACTCAAGATCGACATCGAACGAATGGATGGCGGCAAGGCAGCATTGACGCGCTACAATCCCGAGGCCAAGGGCGGCATTCCCTGGTTCGCTTTTCTCGACAGCAAAGGCAAGGCGCTCACCACCAGCGACGGCCCGAAGGGCAATACCGGTTTCCCGAGCACGGAAGAGGAAATCGGCCATTTCCTCAAGATGCTCGATACCACAAAACGTCACCTGACGAAGGAAGACCTCGACCAACTTCAGGCATCGCTGAAGGCCGAGAGCAAGACTACCGCCCACTAGCGCCTTTTCAAGACCAACTTTGGGGGCCCGAGATCGAGGCCAGAGTGAATATCAGAGAAACTGCCGAAAACCATGCATGTCATGTTTTGTCATGTAAAAGGGGGGTAGCCAGACAACGTGTCTGACATACGGGCTCTCTCTTCAAGCGATTATTCTGTAATGGGTTACGTAACGACTCGAACTTTGGACGGAGCGCGGTTCGACCTGACATATGTCATGTGTACAGATGTACACAGTTCCGCAGATCTTCAAGGGTTGGCGGAGTGAATTGTCGGGGAAGGGAAAACAAAAGCGGCGGAAAAGCGCCCCAGTCCAAAGTAGTCATCTTTGGAGTGCGGCGCTCTCCGCCGCTTTCCTTTCCTCTATTTTGCAAGGCGCAAAAGCGGCGACTCTGGAAGAGCTATGTGGCCATCACGCATCCACGAGGGCCGGCACGGACCGCTGGCCGCCGGGATGCGTGATGGCAATTGTTCCGCCGGACGGCAGCTTTGTTTACTTCAATTTCGTTTCCTGAATCAAGGCGTTCACCGCTTTTTCGAGCTCCTCGCCGCGCAGGTTCTTGTGGCGGATCAGACCCTTGGCGTCGATGACGTAAATCGTCGGGAAAAACTGGACATCCCAATCCTCGAGGATGCCGCCCGAGCTTCCGTTCCACCAGTGATTCCAAGGCATCTCGGTCTTGGCGATAAAATCGGTGAGCGTCTTCTTCTCGTCGTCGGCACTGATGCTCACCAGTGCAAATGGCTCTGCCTTGAGCCGGCCAACCATTTCGCGTTCGTGCGGTATCATTGCCTTGCAAGGGCCGCACCAGGTTGCCCAGATATCGAGGACGACCACTTTCCCTTTGAGAGAACTCAACTGGACCTTTTTGCCGTCGATATCCTGGCTGACCACTTCCGGCGCAGGCTTGCCGACCGATAGATCTGGAAATACGTCCTTGTATTGCTCGCGGATGAATAGCGTCAGTTCCTTGGCCTTTTGCCTGGCATGCTCGGCGTTGGCCAGGAGCAGATCGACATATGCCGCGCCTCTATCTTTGGTTACGCTCTCGCGGGCGCGTTCGTTTGCTTTGAGTTGATCGGCCATTTTGGCCGCCAGGTCTTGCCCCTCTGCGATCGCCTTGTAAGCGAGTCCTTGAATCTTGCGATCAGGGTTCTTGGCGACCACATCTTGAAGCAGTTTGTCGCCAGCTTCATCACCCCAGCGCCCCACCGAGCGCAAGACCGACCTGATCTCGGGTTTATCCACATAATCCTTGTCGAGGATCGCCAGAATCTTGGACCACGAAGGTGACTTTGGCCCGCCACTCAGATTGAGGGCCAGGGACAATGCTTTCACCACTGAGGGATCTTTTGGATTATCCTGGGCAAACTTCAAGAAACGGGGCGCGAACTGCGGCGCAGGACTATCGTCCATGCGCACCATAAGTTTTTTCTGTGCCGCCTGTTTTTCCTCGTCGGTCTTGGCTTCCTGCAGAGCTTTGCTGGCTTCTGCGAACTGCTTCCTCATTGCATTGGCCCACTTCGCCTGCGCCTCCTGGTACTCCTTCTTGATGGAATCATAGCTTGGTGGAGCCTTGGGGGCTGCGTCCGCAGTCTTGTCGTCTGCTCGAAGCGCGGAACCTGCGAGTCCTAAGGACAGCAATCCTGTCAGTAGCCAATTCATCGCGTACGTCCTTTCTAGCCAACCCGTGTGAAGGATCTCGACGCTATAGTAAGGCACCAGCATACTCTGAATTCGAATGATTCGCTCCGCCAGTTTGGTGGGTCTGCCAGCTCGTCTGATTTGACGGTCTGGTCTTGCAGGCGTCCCGCCTGCACCTGCAGTCGAGCCGACTACCGCACCACTTGCAAACTTTCCATCATCCGCTACGCTGCTTTAGAGCCTGGTATTTGCTCATAACTTGCGTCGGCCTTGCCCTTGAGCACGTTCCGCTGCTCCTACTGTTGGACGGTTGCGGACCTGCAGTTGTTCAGTTTCGTTAGCTTAACGACCGGAGCCATGTCCATGCATAGGAAGTGGTCCTCGTTTCTCTTCCTTCTCTGCTTGCTATGCGCCCCGGCCGGCCTTGAGGTCCATGCGACTCCAGAAACAGCCCCTGAGCCGCATCGCAGCCCGATCGATGTCACTGTCCTTCCCGGCGGCCGCTACGCGCTGACCGCCAATCACACTGCCGATTCCGTGTCGCTGGTCGATCTGACGAGTGCCAAGGTGGTGGCCGAACTACCCTGTGGCCGGAAGCCGGCGGGCGTCGCCTGCTCGGCCGATGGCCGGCGCGTGGCGGTCAGCAATCTCTGGTCCGGCTCCGTCACTCTCTTCAATGTGGAAGGCACGTCCCTTCAACGCGCGGGCACAGCACAAGTCGGCCCCGCTCCGCGTGGGGTCGTTTTCGCTCCCGACGGCGACAGCTTCTACGTGGCCCTCGCCTCCGCCAACGAGGTGGTCCGAGTCGATTGGCATTCGCGGAAGGTGTCGTCGCGCTGGCCTGCCCCCGTCGAGCCGCGCAGGCTGGCCCTGTCCCGCGACGGCCGATTCCTCGCGGCCGTAAGCGCCCGTTCCGCCCAGGTCCGCTGCTGGGACACGCGAGCAGGCAAGCTCCTCTGGGAGCGAACGATTCAAGATGCCTTCAACCTGCACGGTCTGACCTTCAGCCCCAACGACAAGGAGCTGGTCACTGCCCACATTCACGACCGCCACCACGCCATCGCGATTGCGAACATCCGCGAAGGCTGGGCGCTCAATAGCCGCTTGACACGCATGACGCTGGAGCCCGGCTCGAACGGCGACTACTGGCAGATCGCTCTGGATACGCGGGGCAAAGCAGTGGGCGACCCCTGCGCCGCGGCGTTCAGCGCCAAAGGAGATTGGTTGGCCGTGGCCGCGGCGGGGACGCACGAGTTGCTGCTTTTCCAGGTGGCGGCCGTGCCCTGGAACAATGGCGAGCCCGGCGACCTTCTCGACTCGAGCCTTGCCCTGGGCGACGGCAAGTTTCGCAGGCTGGCCCTGGGCGGCCGGCCGCTCGCCCTGCAATTCGTCGGCGACAGCGACCAGGCCGTCGTCGCCAACTATCTGCTCGACGCCGTGCAGCTTGTTGACGTGCGCACTGCTCAGATTGTCCGCCAGATCCCACTGGGCGGCCCGCCGCATCCTTCCCTTGCCCGCGCGGGAGAGGCGATCTTCTATGACGCGCAGCGCTCGCTGCATTCCTGGTTCAGCTGTCACACCTGTCACCCGGACGGCCACACCTCCGGGCGCACGTTCGACACGCTCAACGACGATTCCTACGGCAACCCGAAGCTGACGCCGACGCTGCGTGGCGTCAGCAAGACCGGTCCCTGGACCTGGCATGGCTGGCAAAAGGACCTGGGCCAGGCCGTCGAGAGATCGCTCACGAAAACGCTGTTCGGTCCCAAGCCGGCTGCCCACGACATCCAGGCGCTGCTCGCCTTCCTGGAGACGCTCGATCATCCACCGAACCCGCATCGTCGAGCCAATGGCTCGCTCGCCCCAGCGGCCGAGCGCGGCCAGGCGATCTTCCGCGGCAAGGGCCGCTGTGTTCGCTGCCATCAAGGCGAGCAGTACACTTCCTCAAAAACCTACGACGTGAAACTGGAACCCGACGGCAGCCCCTACGAACTCTGGAACCCGCCATCCTTACGCGGCGTCTACGACCGAGGCCCCTACCTTCACGACGGCCGGGCCGAGACGCTGGAAGAAGTGCTGGAGCGGGCGCACGCGCCCGAGAAGCTGGGCGCGCAGCCGCTGACGCCGGAGGAGCGCCGCGACCTGATCGAGTTTTTGAAGTCGATTTGATCCCGCCCTGCATCGAGGGATAGGGGCCGCGGCTTGACGGCCCATTTTCCCCTGCCATTCCGGCCATAACGCCGGCCAACACCTTCACAGCGTAACGGCGCCGAGCGGATGGCCGCGTACCATGTACTCCGACTGGAGCGAGGCGCCGGCCGACGCCTCGCAGCCGGCGAGATCGGATTCTAAGGCCCGCTATCCGCATACTGTTCAGGTGACCCATCGCCGCATACCTTATTCTTGTGTGCCATGCTTTCGCCATAGTCCGCAAGAACCTGTTCCCTGGAGTCGACCTGGCGAAAGCATGCAGAAGCGAGAGGAGACGGGCTTGCTCGAATGGGGCGAGACATGCTTTCGCGAAATCGCTCCATGTCAACAATTCCTTTTTCAAGGATCGCGAAAGCATGGCACACCGGCAAGGATGTACCGAGGAATCACTCCTTCGGTAATTCTACTGTGAACACCGCCTCCAGTTTATGGACAGCTTCACCCGGATGTTTGTAAATCACCCTGATGACGCCGCGCACCCGGCTGCGGATTTCATAGCTTTCCAGGATGGTTCGCGCTTGTTTCAGCTCCAGCTGTGCCACGATCACAGCCTGTTTCTTGCTGGTTGCCTCTGATGTGTAGCGGTCCCAGCTAAGCTTGGCGCCGCGCATATCTTCCAAACTCGTGTTACCACGGATGTTATTGTTGTAAAGTCTAAGCTGAGTCTCGTAACGCACCCTGGCCTCCTGGCCCGTCTTCTCCGAACTGTCCAAATCGGCTCTTGCTGCAGCAACCTTGGCCTCTTTGATTTCTACCTCGACGCGGGCAAACCGATCATCGAGTTGGCCGAGTACTTGGCCCTCTTCGACAGTATCGCCAACCTTCAACTTGCGATATTTAAGAGGCTTTCCGTTTACGATCGCCGTGCCGACCCGGCTCGCAGGCACGTTCATGCCAGCGTTGAGCGGGGTTCCCAGAAAGATCACAATGCCCTCCTGCTCGCTAACGATTGTCGCACAATCCCCCGCTTGAGCAGGCTTTTGCGCCTGCCGCTCGGGTTCACTCGTCGATTCGGCAGGGGGTTGCTCACGGGCCAGTAAGCCATAGCTCAAGCCGCCGGCCACAAGGCTTACCAGGAGTATGCCGAGCATCGTCAACGCAATTCTTTTGAGGAACATGATTCGTAGAACTCCTTTGGTCAGAGAGAGAGCACCAGGAGAAACCAGACCGCCCAAGAGTTTTCCCTGTGCAAAGTCCAGGGCGGCGCTCAGTGCATTTCGCACCAAGAGCACGCGCGCTTCGGGCGACAGCGCCTGTTCTGCCAGGCAGATTGCAAACCCGCTGGACTCGAGCGTGATGCCGCGACGCAGTAATCGTAGGCGCAGCCGCTCACGGGCCGACGCCAAGCGCGACGCGATCGTGCCTTCCGGGCAGCCGAGTGCCCGGGCCGCCTCGGCGTTGGTTCTTCCTTGCAGATAACAAAGAACAAAGGCCGCCCGGCAGCGCGCTGGCAGACGATTCAATTCTTCGTCGAGCACGGGCCGGAGGTCCCGCCAATCATGATCCGGCCCCGACTCGGCCACGGGCACCTCGGACAAGGATGGTTCACACGCCTTGTTATGCCGGGCTTGAGTCATGCGGGCGCGCAGGGCGACACGGTACGCCACCTTGTAAAGCCAGCTACCAACCCCTTCGCGTTTGCGAATGGTCCTTGCCTTGAGCACGAGTGTGAGAAAGGTGGCCTGGAAGGCATCCTCGGCGTCGTGGCTGTGCCGCAGGAGGCGCTCGCACACGCCCAAAACCATTGGCGCATGCCGCCAGAGGAGCACCTCGAACGCCGCCTCGTCGCGCAGCGCGAGCCAGCGATCGAGCAACTGATCGTCAGCGAGACCGCCCTGCGCGGGCGGATGCACGTGTCGCTGCAGCCGCCGGAGCAACGCCTGCAACTGTCGGCCAGGCATGGTCTTTCTCACAAGGGAGGTTTTCTGTCTCCACTGTAATAGAGCCGCGCGGTGGCAGCACTCTTCATTTTTTCTTTTCTCTGGACCGAGCTCCTTTCTCCGATTACTTTGCAAGAGTCTATTCGCTCAGCCAACCCCGGCTGCGTTTGGTGAGGATTCCCCATGAGCCGACTTTACGCGCGCTGGTTCTCGATTCTCTTTTTCCTCTCGCTTGTCTGTTTCCCGGCTGCGGGCCAGGTGCAGAGCGGAGAAAAGAGACAGGCTCCTGCCAATGTTGCAAACGCGGAGGACCCGCTCCCTCGCGGGGCATTGGCTCGTCTCGGTACGTTGCGTTGGCGGCATACGCAACCCATCTCGTTCATAGCGATTCTCCCGGACGGCGGCACCGTGCTCACGGTTTGCCAGGATCAGACGGTGCATCTTTGGGACTTGAATGGCGGCAAGCAGCTCCGGCAGTTCGGCCCGCCCCAGAACCCCAGCAACTATCTGAATTCTCCCATTGCCAAAAGGATGTTGGCAAGACGCCCTGACTCGCTACCGAGGCTTCCCTCGAAGGTTTTCGCCGCGCTGTCCGCTGATGGAAAGTTATTAGTCTCTTGTGGTGCGGACGGCCCCATTCATCTCTGGGACGTGCCAGCCGGCACGGAGGTTCGGACTATTGACACACCCGCTCTTAATCGCAGAATTTCGCTGGGAGGCCGAGAAGTTGTTACCGCGCTCGCCCTCAGTGCCGACGGCCAAACGCTTGCCGGGGCCCAACCCACTGGAGACGTTGACATATGGTCCACGAGTACCGGTGCCAAAATGGGGCATCTTGCCCTTTCTAGCAACAAGGGTGAACCCACTCGCAGCCGGGAACTTGATCGTGTCTTAGCACTTTCACATGAGGGGCAAAGTCTATTCGACGTTCGCGACTTGCTGACCATGACCCCGGGTAAAATCGTATCTGACCAGAGATTGCGAATCTGGGATCTCAAGACCGGGAAAGTGCGTTCCGAGGGCAAGGATGAATCCGTCAGCGCCGGGGGCTATATCTTCTCGCCGAGCGGAAATCTCTTCGCCCGCATCCATCCGGGCGGAGCTATCGATCTTGTTGACGCCAATTCCCTTAAGGTCCTTGCCAAGCTTCAAGGTCCGCAACGTGGATTCCAGCTCTTTTTCCTGCCGGATAGTAGAGCGATCGTAATCCAGGACTTCAGAAGCCAAGAAATGCAGCTATGGTCTATTGAGCAAATGGGGCCGGAGAGCATTACAGTGAAGCCCGCTTGGAAGATCCACACACCGGGGCTTGATTTTTACTTCATAGAGAACTCAGTCGCCTTCAACCGAAGAGGGACGATCTTCGCGGCTGCGCAGGACCACACGGTTTTCCCAGGAGAGCTCAAAAGTGGGAGGGATCTCCAGGCTCCGACCGGTCATAGTGCCGCAGTTGCTGTAGCTCACTTTTCACGCGACGGCCGACGCGTACTTACCCAAGGTAATGAAGGCCGAGCCTACAATTGGGAGGCTGGAACTGGGCGGATGCTACAAGCGTTGCCGTTTGATGACGATTGGACTCTCAGGCGGCCGCAGCTATCTGGGGACGGGAAGAAATGGGCCGGCGAGATGGGGACCATTCCTAACGGCATAGAGCTCGGCGATACGACGTCGACTAAAGGTCTGGCCGTCATTCAAATGGACAAGAATGGCTACTCGGCCTTTGCTTTCAGTCCAAGCGGCAAAGTGCTGGCTGTCCAAGAAGCAGCTACTCCGATGGTACACTTGTTTGATGCCGCCAAGGGTAAGGAGATTGGCAGCCTGGTAGTACCAACGAATAAGGATACGCCAGAGGAATTCGATGCAGGAAATATAACTTCTGACAATCAAGGCCTCATATTCTCGCGCGATGGTAGTAAGCTGGCAGGCAGCATCAAGGGCAACTCAATTGGCATCTGGGATGTTGGCCAGGGGACATTCCTGCGCGCGATGACTTTCCCGGATGAGTTCAAGCGGTCGCCCGCGGTTTTTTCACCGGACGGTCGATCTTTCGCGCGGGTCAACAAAGAAGGCGGCGTCACGCTTTGGGAGTTGGCCGCTGGGCGGCCACGGCGCTACTTCGGCAAGAAGCCAAAAGAAAGCGTGGACTCCGCCGCCGACGAAGGTCGTGGCACTGCTCCCCAGTTGCCCAGGTTAAGGGTAAGGGCACGACCCGTTATTTCGCATCAAACAGAGGCTGCGGCCACCCTGCTCTTCTCGCCAGACAACAGACTTCTCTGCCTGGGCGGTCCCGACAACGCAGTCACGCTTTGGAACGTGGCAACCGGCAAGCAAGTGGCCCAGGTGCACGGGGACCAGGGAGAGACCACCTGCCTCGATTTCTCACCCGACGGCAAGCGCCTAGTTTCCGGCAGCACCAACACGACCGCATTGATGTGGGATGTAGCCGCACTCGTGCCTGCCTCGCCCAGCACCGCCCGGCTACTTTCCAATGACGAGATAGAAGCGTGCTGGACAGACTTAGCGGGCGACGATGCAGCCAAGGCGTTCGAAGCGATCTGTCTGCTATCCGCGTCACCGAAAGCGGCCGTGGAGTTTCTTGGCAAGCATGTTCTGCCCATCCCGCCTCTGGACAGCGCACAGGTGGAGCGCTGGATCAAGGATCTCGATCATCGTCAGTTTCAAGTGCGCAATCAGGCGAATCACGAGCTGGAAGGCCTTGGAGAACGAGCGGTCCCGGCGCTGCAGAAGGCGCTGAAGGACAAACCTTCCGCCGAAGTGCGCAGCCGCGTTGACGAGCTGCTGCGCAAGGCGGCCCTCGATCTTACCGGTGAACGGCTTCGCGTCCTGCGCGCGATTGAACTCCTGGAGCGTGCTGGCTCCGCGGAGTGCAAAGAACTGCTTCGGTCTCTTGCCAAGGGAGACGGTGGGGCGATGCAGACGCGTGAGGCGGCGGAGTCTTTGCGGCGGCTGGAGGGAGTGGGGAAGTGATGAGATGATTGGTTGCTCGGCGCTTCGAAGTTACCCGGCCCCTGAGGGGCTCGGCTCGCCAAGGCGAGCCGAGCCCCGTGAGTTAGCCGGGTAACGTGTCCCCCGCCCCCGCTCTTTTTTGTCGAGCGGGCCCGGTTGCCCGATTAGCTTGATAGCACGTTTTCATATGCCCAACCCCGGCTGTGTTTGGTGAGGATTCCCCATGAGGCGACTTTACGCGCGCTCGTTCCCGGTTATCTCTTTCCTGTCGCTTGTCTGTCTCCCGGCTGCGGGCCAGGTACAGAGCGGAGAAAAGGGACAGGCTCCCGCCAATGTTGCAAACGCGGAGGACCCGCTCCCTCGCGGCGCCTTGGCGCGTCTTGGTACGTTGCGTTGGCGGCATACGCAACCCATCTCGTTCCTTGCGATCCTCCCGGACGGCGGCACCGTGCTCACGGTTTGCCAGGATCAGACGGTGCATCTTTGGGACTCGAAAACCGGCCAACAGGTCCGGCAGTTCGGCCCTCCCCGGAAGTCGGACAATCTTCTGGACTCTCCCATGGGCAATTTGAAATGGGCAGGACGTCCGGGCCTGGGCGCGCACCGCCCTTGGCAAGTTTACGCGGCACTCTCGGCAGATGGAAAGCTGTTGGCTTCTTGCAGCGAAGATGGACCTATTCACCTTTGGGACGTGGCAGCAGGACGGGATGTGCGCACGATTCGCACGTCGTTCCAGGACCCACTCGTCGGCCGTATCGCAATCCCAGGAAGGAGAGTATTGGCGGCACTGGCTCTCGCCGCGAACGGTCGAACCCTGGCTGCCGCCGGGAGAGATGGAGAGATTAGGTTATGGGATACAGGCACCGGCGCCGAACTCAAGCATCTTAGCAATGCCACCAATCAAGATCGGCGTACTGAGACACACGTCTTGCAGTGCGCGCTGGCCTTCTCGCCCGACGGTGAATCACTCATTGAGGATCGCTTGGAGCTCACTAGTGTGACCTTTTGCAAGACCTTCTGTATTTGGGATCACAAGGGAGGCAAAATACAATTCCAGATCAAGGAGCAGCCGGGCAACTCCTCCTGCGGAATCCCAACCTATTCGCCGGACGGCGCACTCTTTGCCCGCGTCGGTGCGGGCGGCGTTATCCACCTCATGAACTCCAAGACCTTCAAGGATATTACCCAGTGGCAAGGCCCGCAATGGGGAGCCCGCCTACTCTTCTCACCTGACGGTAAAACACTTGCGACCCAGAACCTTAACGACAAAGAGATACTTCTATGGACCATCGAGCAAAAGAGTCCGGAGAGCATCTCGATTAAGCCGTCTATGAAGTTCCGGTCGCGCGGGTTTGATCCTGCCGTACTGGAGACATCGATGGCATTCTCTCCGAATGGGACGATCATGGCCATGGCGCAAAACCAGGCGTTGTTCCTCACGGAAGTAAAAAGTGATCGGGATGTTCGACCATCCGCGGGGCATAGTGCTGCGGTTGCAACCGTGCATTTTTCGCGGAACGCGGAATCCATTCTTACCCAAGGGGAGGAAGGCGTGGGGTACATATGGGACGCCGCGACTGGTCGAGAGAAGCAGAGGATGCAGGCGCCCTCTGACTTGACATTGGAGAGGCCGCGGCTGTCTCCTGACGGGAAAACTTGGGTCAACGGGCATCTTCTTGGCGGCATCGGACTTTGGGATTCGGCGACGACGAAAAGCCTTGTCGTCATTCCAATGGACAAGACCGGCTATTCCGCCTTTGCGTTCAGTCCGAACGGCAAAGTCCTGGCCATACAGGAAGCGGTCAGCCCGATGATACACTTGATCGATGCGTCCAATGGCAAAGAAATTCGCCGCCTGGAAGTACCAACGTATAAGGGAACGTCTGATCAAATGCTTGCGAGATTGTCAAGGAGTGACAATCGAGGTCTGATCTTCTCTCCCGACGGCGGAAAGCTAGCGGGCAGTACCAAGGGCAAGTCGATTGGCATTTGGGACGTTAGCCAGGCGACATTGCTCCGCCAGATGTCTTTCCCAGATGAATTCCAGCGACCGCCTGCGGCCTTCTCACCGGATGGCCGAACTTTCGCTCGGGTCAATGAAGAAGGCGGCGTTACGCTCTGGGAGGTGGCGACTGGACGGCCGCGGCGCTACTTTGGCAAGAAGCCGAAGGAATTGGTTCGCGCTGATCCGTTTGAGGAAGACAATGGCATTGGCGCCTTCTTGCCTCTATTGGGGAGACTGCCAATTATATCCCATCAGTCTGAGGCTTCGGCAGCCTTGCTCTTTTCGCCAAGGAGCACGCTTCTTTGTCTTGGTGGACCTGACAATGAAATCAAGCTCTGGAACGTGGCTACCGGCAAGCAAGAAGCACAGGTGCACGGCGACGAGGGAGAGACGACCTGTCTTGATTTCTCGCCCGACGGCAAGCGGCTGGTTTCCGGCAGTATGAACACGACCGCATTAATATGGGACGTAACCGCACTCCTTCCCACCTCACCCACCGCGTCTCGGCAACTTTCCAATAGCGAAATAGATGCGTGCTGGACAGATTTAGCGGGTGACGATGCAGCCAAGGCGTTCGAAGCGATTTGCCTGCTTTCCGCCTGCCCGAAAGCCGCAGTTGAATTTCTTAGCATGCATATTCGGCCCATCCCACCTCTGGATAGCCCACAGGTGGAGCGCTGGATCAAGGATCTCGATGATCGTCAGTTTCAGGTGCGCAATCAGGCGAACCACGAGTTGGAGATCCTTGGCGAACGGGCGGTGCCGGCTCTACAGAAGGCGCTGAAGGACAAACCTTCCGCCGAAGTGCGCAGCCGCGTTGACGAGCTGCTGCGCAAGGCGGCCCTCGAGCTTACCGGCGAACGGCTCCGCGTCCTGCGCGCGATCGAACTCCTGGAGCGTGCCGGCTCCGCGGAGTGCAAAGAGCTGCTTCGGTCTCTCGCCAAGGGAGACGCCGGAGCGATGCAGACGCGTGAGGCGGCCGACTCGGTGCGCCGACTGGAGGGAGTGGGGAAGTGATGAGGGGCCGGGTAACGGCCACCAATCGGTCGCAACTTTTCTACCAACTGTGCCCCTTCGATAGTCCTTGCGCGCAATTCGTGGTAATTTACTACGCGGTCGATTCTTGTGAGGGTGCAGCCCACGTCCTCGTAGCCTCGTCGTCCGCGTAACTATTCTCAGCGAGGGACAAGATGAAAACTTGGTCGTTGATTCTCGCGGTCGTTGCCTGGCGATTCGTCTCCACGGTTGCCTGGGCAGCCGACTGGCCGCAGTGGCGCGGGCCACAACGGAACGGTATCTCCCTGGAGACGGGCTTGCTCAAGGAGTGGCCAAAGGATGGACCAAAGTTGCTTTGGCAAGTCAAGAACATCGACTTCGGCTACTCGACTCCATCGATCGTCGGTGAACGGATTTACTTGTTGAGCAATAAAGGCAAGGACGATGAGTTTGCGCAGGCGCTATCGGTCAAGGACGGCTCGCAGATTTGGGCTACCCGTCTGGGGAAAGTGGGCCCCAATCAAGGGATGCCCTATCCTGGTGCACGCTCCACGCCAACGGTGGATGGGGAGTATCTCTATGTTTTGGGCTCCGATGGCGACCTCGCCTGCCTGGAGAGGAGCAAAGGCAAGGTGCGCTGGCAAAAGAACCTGCGCAGCGATTTCGGGGGCAAGCCCGGATTCTGGGCCTATTCCGAATCGCCGCTAGTCGATGGCGACGTATTGGTCTGCACGCCGGGCGGCAGCAAGGCCACGATTGTTGCTTTGAATAAGAACACGGGCGATGCCATCTGGCAGACGCCGACACCGCGCGGCGATGCAGCGGCCTACTCCTCCGCCATCGTCGTCGACCTCGATGGCACCAAGCAATATGTCCAGTTCCTGCAGAATGGCGCTGTCGGTGTCGAGGCAAAGACCGGCAAACTTCTGTGGCAGTATGGTCAAACGGCCAAGAATAGCATGGCCAATATTCCCACCCCTGTGGCCCACGACGGGCTCGTGTACACGGCAAGCGGCCAGGGCGGGGCCGGCCTTGTGAAGTTGAAGGCGAATCAGAGTGTGGTGGACGCGGAACCGGTCTATTTCCAGAAGAAGGACTTGCCCAATAGCATCGGCGGAGCGGTGCTGATCGGCGATTTCCTGTACGGCACCAACATAAAGGGCCTGATGTGCATCGAATTTGCGACAGGCAAGATCAAGTGGCAGGATAAATCGGTTGCCCCCGGCTCCGTATGTTATGCAGATGGCAATCTGTACCTCCACGGTGAGAAGGGCCAGGTAGCCCTGATCGAGGCCACGCCTGAAGCCTACCGGGAAAAGGGACGATTTGCTCCGCCGGATCAGCCGAAACGCGCACACACCCTGGCCTGGGCATACCCGGTCATCGGTAACGGCCGATTATACATCCGCGACCTGGGCGTCCTCTGGTGCTACGACATCAAGGACAGCAAGTGAGGTGCTTTCGTCATTGATGAAGCTGCGGCTGGCAAGCAAGCTGTGAAGCCTGCGCTTTTCCCCTGGTTGCTCTCAAATCCATCCCGGAATAAACCGCCACGGCACGCGGCGGCAGTACTCTTGATACACCGGATCCTGACCCAGATGGCGTTCCTCCGTGTACGCGCGCAGGACGTAGATGGCGCTCCATGCCGCTAAGCCCAGCACGGCGCCCAGCAGGGCGATCGGTTGCGTCGCGCCTCGCTCGATGAGCAATGGGAGCGCGCCTACCCACCACGCCAGGTTCTTGGAGATATAGGCGGGATGGCGGACCCATGCGTAGGGTCCGGAGCTGACGATGCCGCGATGAGTCAAGTTGCTCGCCTTGAACAGCAGAGCCACCGACGCCCAGGCGTAGAGTCCCATCAGCACCAGCATGGCGATGGCGGCAAGTGCCGCGATCCAGGGTGTGGCGAAGGCCGGGCGATCGCCGCTGTACCAACCCAGCAGCAGCTTGGTGGTGAACACGCAGGGCGGATAACAAGCCAGTGCCGCCACCCAGCCCAGCATCGTGGGCTCTACCGAACGAATCTCGTTTCCCAGCCAGGGGTGTTCCACACCATAAGCGATCGCGAAGCACAGCACATCGATCAAGAGGATGATGCGATAGAGCACCCAGAAGCCGTCCTCGGTGAAGTTCCACGAAGAAAGAAAGGCACTGCTGTTATCTTGTACGGCATTCATGTGGAACAGCAGCCAGTGAATCATCAGCGGCAAGTAGAAGGCTTTTACGAGAGCAGCCCGCAGGGCCACTTTTTCCTGGGTCGTCGGCCAACGGACGCGGAGATGAAACAGCGCCCGCCAAACCAGCCGGCACTTGACCGCATAGCTGTCTGGAAAAGTGGCATAGTAGAATGGCAACACTACCAGGTAAGCGATCAAGAGATAGCGTAGCGCGCTAAACGTCACCGGCGCGAAGAACTCCTGGTAGAAAGGGTGCAAGGAATAAAACGTGTATCCGAGCAACAAGAGCGCGGCCGCCGAGCAGTAATTGAGAAAGAGCGCCTTCCACGAGGCTGGAAACAATCTGCGCGCATCATCTCCAACCGAGCCCGGCGTTTCTGGCTCGATTTCTCTTTTGGTCTCTTCTGCCTGGACCGGTAAAGTCAGCATCGAACCACCTTTTGCAGCACGTAGAATCGGCTCATCTCCGGCGTAGCGCCATCTCCCGAAACCATAGCCCGCGGACGCCAGGATCGCCGGCAAATGGTCATTTCCCAGCGGCTTACGCTGTTCGCGCAAGCAAGAGAGGTGTTATTGCTGCTTGAGTGGCAGGTGGCGCTGGTCCGAATCCGCCCACTGGTGTAACGATTGGGCACATGCCGGCCGTCTGTCGATCGCAGAGGCAGCCGGAGAATCTTCAGCATATAACCGCATTTTGGCCGGTCCACTCTCCATTCGTGAAACTCTGTGCCGCGCTCGCCACTCCGGCACATCACTTGCTGCTAAGCTCGTCCAATCTACTGGGCCGCTCTCCATCTCCACGAAACTGCCAAAGGAGCGCTTCATGAACCGCCGGGTTGCTGCACTCGTGGTCGCATTGTCGGTTCTTGCCGTGGTCTCTTCGCCCGTCGCCTATTCCTTGCGTGCCGATGCTCGCCCGAGCGCCATCGGCGCGAGCGCTCCGGCTTTCTCTCTCCCCGACACCACGGGTCAGACAGTGTCACTGGCCAGCCTGAAATCCAAGAAGGCCGTGGTGGTCATCTTCATGGGCACCGAGTGTGTGATCAACAATGCGTATTTGCCGCGTTTAGTGGAGATGCAGATGGAATATGGCCCGCGCGGCGTTCAAATCCTGGGAATCAATTCCAATCTGCAAGATTCGGCGGAGCAGGTGGCAGAACACGCGCGGCGCAATGGCCTGTGTTTTCCGGTCTTGAAGGACGAGGAGAATGCTGTCGCCGACGGCTTCGGTGCCCAACGCACTCCGGAAGTGTTCCTGCTCGACACCGACCGCAAGATACGCTACCACGGACGCATCGACGACCAGTTCGGCATCGGCTACAAGCGGGCCAAGCCCACGACGCGCGAGCTCTTGACCGCTTTGGACGAACTGTTGGCCGGCAAGCCGATTGCCAAACCCACCAGCCAGCTGGCCGGCTGCATCATCGCCCGGGCTTCGAAGCCGAGGGCGGAAGGAAGTGTCACCTACACCAAGCACGTCGCCCGCATCATGCAGCAGAAGTGCCAGGAGTGTCACCGCCCCGGCGAAGCGGCTCCCATGTCGTTTCTGAGCTACCGCGATACCATGGCCTGGGCCGACACGATTCGGGAGGTGCTGAACGAGCGGCGGATGCCCCCCTGGCATGCAGACCCACAGTATGGCCATTTTGCCAACGACCGGAGCTTGAGCAACCAGGATCGGAAAACCTTGCTCGCCTGGCTCGATCAGGGCACGCCCAAGGGCGACAACAAGGACATGCCGCCGCCGCGTGCGTTTGTCCGAGGCTGGCAAATCGGCAAACCGGACGTCGTGTTCGAAATGCCGAGCGCCTACAACGTGCCCGCCGATATGCCCAGGGGCGGACTTCCCTATCAACGTTTCCGCGTCCACACGAATTTCAAGCAAGATCGCTGGGTCGAGCGTGCGGAAACTCGCGCTGGCGTCCCTTCCGTCGTGCATCACATCATTATCTGGGTGGTGGCCGCGGGTGAAGATTATCAACCGGGCAATCCCGATACGCAGCTGCTGTGCGGCACTGCTCCGGGCGACATGCCCCAGATCCTCCCGCCCGGCACAGCCAAGAAGATTCCCGCCGGCGCCGATTTGATCTTCGAGCTTCATTACACGCCGAACGGCACGGCCCAGAAGGATCGTTCCAGGGTTGGCATCATCTTCGCGAGGCAGGAGCCCAAGTACGAGGCCCGCACCATCGGCATTGCCAATAACGAGTTCCAGATCCCGGCCGGGGCGGACAATCAACCTGTGGAACAGTGGTTCCAGTTCCCCGAGGACAGCCAGCTCCTGGGGTTCATGCCGCACTTGCATCTGCGCGGCAAGGATTTCAAGTACTCCGTTATCTATCCGGACGGAAAGCAGGACATTCTCCTGTCGATTCCGCGCTACGACTTCAACTGGCAAAGCGCCTACCGCGAGGCCAAGCCGCTCTTGATGCCGAAGGGGACCAAAATCCACTGCGAGGCCCATTTTGACAACTCGGCCAAGAACCTGAGCAATCCAGACTCGACGATCCCCGTGCGTTGGGGTGATCAGACCTGGGAAGAAATGATGATCGGCTGGATTGACTTCGCCACCAAGATCCGGGATAGGTGACTACGAATTGCGGTCAAGGCTTACGCAAGCCGGGGCCCTGCTTACGGGTAAGTGTCGTTCGCCCCAAGACTAACGGCGCGCAACGCCTCTGTTTGCATGCCGGCGATGCTCACCTGATCGCAAATGCGTAGATCACCGGCAGCCTGCTGTTCGTTGGATTGTCTACCGCAGGAGCACAAACATAGAGCGTTCGTGTGTCCGGATCGAAGGCTGCACCCGTGATCAATTTATCGCAGTTCAATTCCATGTTGAATAGCACGGTGGGATCGAAGACTTCCGTGGGAGTAATTTGCCAGGACGATACCTGCCTGGTCGCGACCTTGGCGAGGTCGGCTGGAGCGTAGATGAACCACCGTGCGGCATAGTGGGATGCATGCTGGCCCTTGGTGGCATGGCAAGGATCCTGAACCCCGGTCGGCAGGGGGCTATTGCCATACCACATGTCGTCGTAACCCAAACGGCCAAAAAACATGACGCCCTGAACATCCGGCAGATCGATCCACGTGCTCGCGCGGATAAAATCCGCCGAGCCCCAGTAACCGACTCCATCGCGTGGCGGCGCGAACTGATCATCGGGCTGGCGCAGGATACCACCAATGCTATTGAGGACCTCATATTGCGTATCGCGATGGAATCGATGCTGATAAGGTTCCTCGGGGTAGAAAGACAGTTCTCGGGTGGTCAGCACATGGGAAGTGGGTGTGCGGCTAGTCGGCGTATCCACCGCAAAAAGGCCAGGGCCGAAGGAAGCTTCGCTCGCTCCGGACTCGATTCCGGCTCCAAGCGCCAATGTTCTCCCTCCGGTGTAAGCGCTCGCAAACCAGCTCGGCACCGCCACGCCATAGTTGCGAAGTCGGTGCGAGTTGACATTAGCCTGCCACGGACCGAATGCTGAAATGCTTCCATCTGAGTTGAATTGCGTAATGCCCACAACGGGCTTTGAGCCCCCAGTCACGTCGTAGTTGTAACCGTAGGTCCAGAGCAGGGTTTTGTTGCCGAGCCAGAACAGCCCTTCGGTCTCGATCTGCCCGCTGCTGTAGGCAACCGGCCAGGTGCGGTGCCCTTGGTAGATATCTCCCCATGCTTTGACCAGGGTCCCGCGCTGGGCCACGGACAGATTGGGGTGAGGTCCGGGATTGCTGAACTCGAATGCGTTCGTTCCCTCCGTCGTGCGGCCAACGATAATAAACGTCTTGGTCCCATTCGGGTAAGTGCGGAGCGCCAATGCTCCGTAAGCATTATCCTCGACTTCCATCGGCACCTTGATCGCGCCCAGGTACCTGAGACGGAAACTCGTCACCGTCGGCATGAGAATCGGGTCCGACTGCGCCGGACCGCCCGCCCAAACAGAGCGGCCAAGGGACAATGCGAGCAGTGCAACCACTAACGACCGCATCCTCATTTTCCTACCTCCAACCGTCGTGTAGCGATCTCGGCGACCGCCGCACGGAGTTCGTGAAGATGGACGACACCTCGACGATGAGCCTATGGCAGGCCGCGCGGCCGTCCGCAAGGGCCAATTGATCGCAAATGAGATCTCGTACGGAAGGGGTCGCGTCAAAAGCGCAGCGGACGCGCTATCCTTGACGGCGCGACGTGACGGGTCAATCCGTTGACCGGCAGGCAGTCCATAAAAAGGGCCGATTCGCCTGCGAGTTCCAAAATCTAGGCCATACAATAATGCGTGTCAAACAGCAGAACGCGTTTTGTCCCGATCGCTATACCGCGATAGTATCTAACGATCAGGTAGCTAACGACCTAGGACTTGAGAAGGACGAAGTAAGAAATTGCTCCAAGACCAGATGCAGTATCTTTTTGTCTACGACTTCATTCCCGGAGCAATGCAGACGCTCGTAGACACGGACAGCGGAAGCGGCGCTCTGTGGCCACGGCCGAGGATGAGCTTCACAACCGAAAGCATGCCAGACCCCATGCTGGCTGTGTGGCCTGATATTACCGCTCCCCCAGGATGCGGAGTCAACGGGCGATTCTGCTGCTCGAGGCCCAGGCAATCGGCGGTCGCTAGCGTCTGAATTTGGTCCGCAGATCGATGAACTGTGCTTCGCGCTCAGGCGCGATCGCACCTCCAAAATTGAGGAAGACTTTGAAAGCGGCGGCACCGGCCCGATCGAAGAACTGAATGCTGCGCGTAGCGGTGCCGTCCATGTGACCGGGTTTTTCCACGGCGAACGCCGCAGCCAATTGCTGCCAGCGGATGTGCATGTCGAGTGATTCAGTCTGTACGTTGAAGAATTCACCAGCGGAACTGAAGCCGCCGAACTGCCCATCAACCTCAATCGTCGTTGCACCGTTGGACACCAGCACCCGAACAGGCCCCAAGGCCTCGAGGCTCCGGAGCAACTCCTCCCACCGGGCCAAATCAAGTTCCGTGACCCGATCAGGCGGAAATGCTCGGATGACCTCGACCTCCGGCACACCAAGGTCGCGGGCCAGTTGCAGCGTCATCTTTCGAGGGTTCTTCTCGACGGCAAGCCGGATGCGCTCAGAGATTTCAGCTTGCGGAGTTGGTTGCTTGGTCGTCATGATTGCATCTGTCGTTCGACTCGCCGCCGGTGAAGCGCCCTCGCCGGGTGAAACTGGATCACCGAAGCGCATTGCCTATTCTATCAGGGGGTACTACCGCAGGATGACGGGACAGCTTCCAATTCTATTGCCTGTCTTGGTTCCTGGTTGCACGGCTCGAGCTGCTGGCTCAATAGAAAGCTTAGTTCCCTGTCGCTGAGCGGAGTCGAAAACTGACAGCCCACTAACCAGCTTTCCCGAGAATAGCGCAGGCAGCGCACGACTTGTGCGCGACATGCCAAAGACTCGGACGGGCTATTCTCTCCAGTTTCGAAGATTAGTTTCTCACCGATCGCTATCGGGCAGTCGAGAAGCACTGCCAGGCCGACCCGGGAAGCATTCTTGACCAGCGCCGATACGCGCCGGCCCATGGAAGGCACGAAGGCTGGCAATAGTCCGGAGCATTGCTGGCGGACCGCGCCGCGGCGTTCCCTCGTATCCTCATCGATCTGCGATGGGCGCGGATCTGCGCAAGGAGCCTGCGCAGCGTGGCCGCTGCCACTTGTCAGACCGTCGAGTTCGTCTTGGGCCAGCGGAGCGAGAAGGTCGCATTGGGCGACCCAGAAACAGCCCTGCTCTTCCCAGACACGGCCCACCCGTGCCAACAAGGCGCGCTCGGTTCTTTGCGGCCCCACGGTTAGCACTGCAGCCAGATCCGAGCCAACGGCCACGCACACGGGCATGGCCAGGCGGATTTCCACGCACGAGAGGTCCAACACTCTCGTCGGGTACGACAATTCTCTCAACAGCATTGGATAACTCTGCGGGCTTTGCGGATGGCGCACCGTAGCCCAGCACTCTCTGACCGCTACCATACAGTCCCCCCGTGGCTGGAAGTGTCGAGGCGCTGCTTGGGACCGACTGGTAAACCAACGGCTGGCTTACCGGACAGAAAAGGACAGCGATTGTCTCATTAACAGGAACCGGATATGGGCGAGTAATCCGCCAGGGATTTCGGAGATCAAGGAATTAAAGGGGAGAATCGAACGGTCCAACTGCCTGCCTCAATCTTTCCACGGAGTCTCCAGGTCCCACGCGAACTCTACGGCAAGCTGGGCGTACTCCAAATTGCTATCTTCGTGCGGCCCGCTAGTCTGTTGCCGATCGCTAGGCGGAGGTCGCCCTGTTATGTGTTCGCGGTGGCTGACGGCCGGGCTGAGATGACAGGCTTGCGCCAGGGAATCGCTCAGGGCTTGAGCTTCGTCGCGAATTGCTTGCGGAACTTGGCCACTTTGGGTGAAACCACCGCGGCACAGTACGGTTGGCCAGGATTGCCCCGGAAGTAGCCCTGGTGATAATCCTCCGCACGGTGGAAAACGCTCAAGGGCACGACCTGAGTGACGATCGGTTTATCCCAGATCTTGGCCGCATTGAGTTCGTCGATGCGCTTCTCGGCAACGGCCTTCTGCGCCGGCGAGTGGTAGAGGATAGCAGACCGGTATTGCGTGCCAACGTCCGCCCCCTGTCGATTCAGCGTGGTAGGGTCGTGGATGCCGAAGAACACGTCGAGAACCTCCTGGTAGCTGACCAGGGAAGGATCAAACGTCACCTGCACGACCTCCGCGTGTCCGGTCGTTCCGGTGCAGACCTGGTGATAGGTGGGATTTTCGACAAGCCCGCCGGCATACCCCGATTCCACCTTGAGAACGCCTTGAAGCTGTTCGAACACCGCCTCCAGACACCAGAAGCAACCGCCTGCTAGTGTCGCGATCTCTGTCGAATTTGACATGGTTCCTCTCTCCACTCTTTGCCGATTCGCACCATCTTGGAACGGCCGATCCTTTTCTAGGCCGACACTGCAAGGAAAGAGGTATTGTGGATTGCTCGATCTGCTGCTGCAAGGGAAATGAGATGCAAGTCTGTGCAGCCTTGGATAGATGTCTTGCTTCGGACCTAGGCTATCGGATCTGGCAAACCTCCCCCAACTTGTCGAAAGGATTGCCGAGGGACACGCTTGCGGCTGTCTGGTTCGATCTGCTGAGGCAGATTTCGCCAAGACAAGCTATGCAGCTGAATGGCTGCCTTGCAGGTGCTAAAATGACACTTGTGCGGAGGCACCCCAGACAACACGTCTTAGACAGGCTTTCGATCCCGTTCTGATCGATGAGATCCCCGCCTGAGCATTTGTGCTGATTTTTCCAGGGAATTTGGCTCGTCAAGAGAAGCGGCTCGTTCAAAGATGAAGCGTAAAAGAGTCCCTATTATCTTGGGAAATTCCTGTTTTGGGACCCCAAAACACATTTTGCGCCAAGGGCCTTTTTAGTCCCAAAAAGATTACCACGCAAAAGCCCGTGTTCTTGGCACTTTCTGAAGCCTCGACATGGCATTTCGAGGGGGGGCCATTCTCATTATGTTCGGGTGGTGACGAAAACCACGTCTTTTCCGCGATTTTGCGCGCTTTTCCGCGCGCGCATCGTGTTGCGCCCTGCCGGTTTTTGCTGTTTAATATTCTCAGAATGACATAGCCCGCATTATTCATGATCCCACAGGAGGCCGACGCGTTGGCGAGGGTGGGGTCAGAAGTTAACCTCGCTCACGCGTCGGGCTGGTGTGGCGCAGACTGTGCCATTTCTCCTTGGCAATGAATAATCCGGGTTGGGGATCCTACTCGAACTCACTTAGCCCCGTCGTTTGATCGCCTGTTCTGCAAATGTTGCGATGCAGTGCAGCGTTTCCGGCGCACACCAATGCTGCACGACCGCCTCGCCTGTCAATCGCGCTTGCTGTCGAGCCGCCTCGATCAGCGGGCGGCGCACCGCCAGTTTCGTCGTCGTAAACGCGGGTTGCGGGATCGCGGCGAGTTCCTCGGCCAATTCCCGCGCTCGATCGAGCAAGCGTTCGGGCTCGGTCAGTTCGTCCACCAGCCCGCGAGACAGAGCGTCCTCCGGCTCCCACGTGCGGCCGGTGCAAATCAGTGTCCGGAAATGTTCAGGCGGCGTGCTGAAGCGGGCGATCTCGAGCGCCCAAGAGGGGAACATGACACCAACGCGCACTTCCGTCAGGCCGATCCGAGCGCTGCCGCGGGCAAGCAGCCGTTGATCGCAGGCGAGCATGATGATCGCGCCGCCGGCGATGGCGTGACCGTTGACTGCGGCGACCAGCGGCTTGGGAAACGTGGCAAAGCGCTCGAAAACTCGTTCCAGGAGCGGGAGAAAACGCCGAACATACTCGGGCCCGCCTTCGACTAATGCCGGCAGATCGACCCCTGCGCCGAACACGCTGCCCTGCCCCGTGACAATCCCCGCCCGCGCGGGATTGCCCTCGAGCCGGTCGAGCGCGCCGACGATTGCCTCGAGAAACTCTATGTTCAGGGCGTTCCCCTTGCCGCGCGCCATGCGGAGGAGCGTGATCTTGCCGCGATCCTCGAATTCAATCATGACAGTGTTCCTGAAGGTTACTTCTGAAAGGCCGCGAGAGCTTGGCAGTCGGCTGCGTGACCTCTCGCTTGCCACGATCTTGTCGGGAGGATTGCAGATCCTAATTCATCGTTCAAGCCACTTGGAGATTGGCTGAAGCGTTTTCTGGTCATAAGCCGGACGAAGGCCGTACTTCTCCGGATGTTCCTGGCGTTCCTTGAATAACTCCTTCATGGCGTCGACACTGTTGTTCAGCTCCGCCCGACGCAAAACCACCGCCTTGAACGCGTCGTCATGGAAGCCGGGGATATCGTTGTGAAGCCGGTGTTTCTCGAGCGGCTGGTAGAAGACCATGCCGTCGAAAACGTCGCGGTACTGCACTTTGAGCGGTTCGAAGCCGAGGTAATCGAACGCATCCCGACCGAAGGGAGAATCGTGAAAGCTCACGCCCCGTGGCGCGTTGCCGCAGGCGGCGAAGGCGGCGTCCCATTTCCCGTCGTGGACCGGCGCCTGACTGATCCCACCGGCTCCGGGGCGGAACGAATGGATGTAGTTCATCATGACGAAGGCCGTTCGGCCGGCTGTCGGCTGCCACTTGACCAGGGCGGAGCCCAGGTTGTCGTAGAAGAAGGCGTCGCCCTTCTTCAGGGGAACCTTGAACGCATGGCGAGTGTTCATGATCACGAGGGCCTTCTTGCGGGTAGCCGGCGACCGCAGGATTTCCTCGAAGCGGTAGCGGATCCGCAGGGCCATGATTTCGTCCCGTCCCGCCTGAGCCAGGTCGGTCTGAGCCTTGTACTCCGCCCGCGTCATGCCGGTCCATTTCCACGGGATGTCGGAGAAATACCAGGCGATCCTGCGCTCCGCGGGCACGGACCGGTTCCATGCGTAGAACTTCCGCATGAACTCGAAGAGGTTATTGTTGTCCCACCCTTCCGGCCAGAGGATGAAGTCGCGCAGCAGGGCGAGAATCCGGCTATCCTCCAGGTGGTCCGCGTTGAGAAAAGCTTCCAGGTCGGGTTGCTGATCGACTGAGCCGTATTCGGTGAAGAGATAGCCGACCCGGGAGGAGAAGGCAGGGTCGCGGATCAGGTCAAAGATGAACTCCCATTGCGTCGTCTCTCCATGGTCCCGTTCTGCCAGGACGACGAGATCGTACTTCTCGAAGAGATCGAGGATGAACTGCTTCGCGCCGACGGGATGCTCCCGAAGATAGGTAACATAGGGAGCGATGGCCGGGTCGTTTCCAAGACGCGCCTCGCTTTCCGTGGTCCCACGGCCAGCGAATCCGAGCGCCAGGAGCGGGATGCCGAGCAGACACCCAAGACCAGGCAATGCGCGCACGCTCATCGAATACTCTCCTTCAGTTACGAACAGGGGTTCCTCGTTCGCGGAACGGTGGCGAAGGCTTCACGGTTATGTTCGTGCATCGAGGTTGGATATTTTGGTCTGTGCCGGTGAGGATCCTTCCTCCATTATGCAGAACGATCGGCGGATGTCCGCTAAGTGTAAGACTTTCGCCGGCTCATCGGTTTTTGGACTGGTCTGAGAAGCCATCTAACCGCAGCGGACCGGTACGCGGACGAATATAATCGACAGCACTGGACCCGTGCCAATAATCCGCTTTATCGCGGCGTCTGCGGCGAACGGGATTACGATGTTGGCGCTTGCTCTGCTACCGCATGCGTGTGTGGGTCAGACCGCCAGCGGACGCAACGTGCCTGGCGTGCCCGCGCACAGCCGCGCGATTGAACTCAGCGAGCCGCAACCGTGGCCACCTCGGAATTCCTTCTATCATGAAACACGTCTTGATGATTTCCCTGGGAAGCTTGCTCGCTCTGTCCGCGTTTCCGGCACTGTCGCAGGCAGGCGGCATACAGCAGGGCCAACCGCCCGACGTGGCGCCCGCACACGCGGATGTGGAGATTGACAAAGACGTCGCGTACCTACCTGCCGGCCGCGAGGAGAAGGCGGACCTGTATCGGCCCGCCAAACGCGCAGCCCATTTGCGTTTGCCGGCCGTGGTTGTCATCCATGGCGGCGGCTGGACCAGCGCCGATAAGGGAGAAGAACGCGAGACCAACATTGGCGTCAATCTCGCGCGGGCCGGTTTCGTCGCCATGAGCATCAATTACGTGCTCTGCACGCATGGCAACGTGACCTGGCCGCAAAATCTGTACGATTGCAAGACGGCGGTGCGCTGGCTGCGCAAGAATGCCGAACGTTTGCAGATTGATGCCGAGCATATCGGGGTAATCGGCGGATCGGCAGGAGGTCACTTGGCTGCTCTGGTCGCTGTCACGAGTGCGGCGGACGGTCTGGATCCCAAGGGTCCCTACCCGGAGTTTTCTTGCCGCGTGCAGTGTGCCGTCGATCTCTACGGGCCGATCGACCTGCTCTCGTATCGCGACCTACTCATGTTTGGCAAGACCCGCAAGGAAGCACCGGAGCTGTACCGGGCGGCCTCACCGACCACGTATGTGAGAAAGAATAATCCGCCGATCTTGATCCTTCATGGGACAGCGGACAAGAGTGTGGACGCGGAACAGTCGCGCCGTTTCGCGGCCGCGCTCCACAAGGCCGGGGCGAGTTACGAGCTGGTCCTGGTGGAAGGCGCGCCGCACACCTTTCATCTTCAGCCCAAGCAACGCGACCTACGGCCGCTGGTGTTGGGTTTCTTCAGCAAGCACCTGCGCTCGGCAAAGTGATCAGAAGCGAGCTCCTCAACCTCGAGCGGGGCTATTGAGGAGAAACCGGGCCTGTCTTCGGATCAAAGAACCAGTTCCAGCTTTGCTTCATGCAACAGCCAGCCAAATTGCGGATACTACTTCCTATTAATAAACTACTTGCGATAGAATAAACCTCGACTTCACGGCTCCTTCGCAAAATCCTCATCTAAGCTTGTGAAGGACCGTGTGGCAGAACAGGAATGGACGGGCGTTTCCCTTCACGGAGTGGTGTTCTATGCCGAAGGAACAAAGACTTCCGTCGCCAGTTGTCGATATTGCCTTACAGACTCCAGCGGCCCCGGCATTGCCTCCCAAGGGACTTAATGGCGCTGCGGCAGGCGACGACCCTCCCAAGGACCGGAGAATGCAACCCAAACTTCCTGAAGACGGCAGTTTCTTGGAAGAAAGAAAGCGATCGCTGCGCGCTCAATTCGCGATGCGCCCCCTCCGGGCGGAAGAATGTATGCGTCAGGAGGATCTGCGCTGGGCCCGACAGGATCCCGAGGTGCTGGCAAGGCACCGCGGCGAGTTTGTCGTGCCCTACCAACGTCGAATCGTGGCTCACGGGACGGATGCAGCCTCTGTCCTGGCAGAAGCGGCCCGCGTTACCGGGCTCCAGATCGAGGAATTGCCGCTAGTCGGCGTGATTGATCCACTTTTGGATATGCCCCGCTAAGCATAAGCATCTCAGGCAAAGACGCCTCCCTCCTAAGCCCAACATTTTCCTGGATCTGCAGCGCGTCGACTACGTGAGTGACCAGCACGTCCCTCTGTCCGCCTGGCGGGCAAACGCCGATACCCAGTTTGCCACTGCAGCGGGCCAGATGATGTCATTAGCATTGTTGGGAATGAACTTCTTGACTGACAATTTTCTCCGATTGGTCGTGGACGGTACCGGAGGAGGCCTGGTCGGTTACGTTAGCGTCCCATGAAATGAAGGATGGCCGTGATGGCTCGCCGCGTGCCATGCCCACGGCCTTTGCGTTGGCATGCGAGCGACAGCGAACCATCGCCGACTTACCTCTCTTTGTGCAGGTTTGAATCCTGACCGGGTTGCTTCCTCTTCTGCAACCCCATTTGAAGTCGATCGCAGTGGTACAGTTTGCGGCCTATTACATGCTTGGTAGGGCATTAGAGAGCTAATCAGGTTCGCCACCTGGCGCCGGAGACGTGGCTTGCTGGTTATGTTGCGATCGCCACTGCTCTCGTTCATACATCACGATGGGAATCGCTAGGGTGTCAGCTATGGCGGATAAGGGCATATGGGCCGAGAAAAACGCAATGACGGGGACTGCCTCCACTCTACTGGAGATTTCTTCTCCACTTGTGGTTCGGAGCTTTTTGGCATTCTCGCTGATTTCTTCTGCATCCATGCGAACGCCGCCATAGAAGCGCGGGCCGTCATACCAGAACATGGGGCCGCAGAACGCCTCCGCGCAGCTTCCGCAGCCGACCGAAGCGCTGGTCGCTGCGGCTACCAAGATGGTCAGAACATGAGCCTTTCGCATGCCTGGCGATCCTCGAGGAAAAGACGCGGCATGATACTGCCCCAGAAGAATCGGTCAATTACAATCCGTGGATCGGGTATCCCATTTGATTTTGGTAGGTCTCTTCATCGATGACAAACCAATCGAGCGCGCCGTTATCGCCTTTGAAGAAACCATCCAGCGTCGTCACATTGAATAGAATTATCTTTCTCATCTTTCGCTCTTCCTCCATTTTGATTCTTGACCGTCAGTAGTCTACGGGTTAGGTTGCCTGTGACAGAAGCTCCTTGGATAACCGTGCCCTGTCTGACGAGGAGGCAATGCAATGAGACGCTTGATCACCGCAGCTTTCGTCGCACTGGTCACCCTTGGGAGCCTCGCGCTGCCGGTCCGAGCCGGATTGATCTCTGGGACTTTCTCAGGAGACTCCACCCTCACAGCTACCGGCACGCCTGGGGTCTTCATCCAGAACTTCACCGGCGACGGAAACGACACGACATTCGGTGCCTTCACGCCACAATCGCAGTCGGCCATCGACTTCAGCAACCCACCGCACATCACCATATCTAATGGAATGCTTTCGGAGATGTTTTCACAGGGGACTTTGTTCGGCACCACCTCGGGCAGCGGCACGGCTAGCGGCCAAGGTACCGCCATATTTACAATCGACTTCGTGATAACGGGTGGTACCCGGCTTTTTGCTAGGGACACGGGGGAAGCAACCCTCACGGGGACGATCACCGCCACAGGCCCAACGACGGAGGCGATCAACGGAAGTTATACCGGGTCGCTCACGAGCAGCGTCCCCGAACCCGGCAATATCGCCCTGCTCGTTCCAGCCGTAGCTGCCGGGGCGGTGGTCGTGCTCCGCCGGCGCCGGGTGCCATGCTTACGGGCCACGGAATTCTGACAGTTAGCTTACACCCCGGAAGGCCCGTAAGCATGTCGTGCTCCAACACAGAAGATCAGATGGCCTGCCTATCGCCTGCTTGGATTCGCCCCCGTTAATGTCCACACATCCCCGGCCACGCGCCGGCGGCCAACGCTGTAAGCGTTACACAACCCAGCCCAAGGTCGCGACAGCGCACCTTGGGACAAAGGCAAACCCAAAAACACCAACCCTGCAAGGGTTGCACAGATCCACGAATCCTGTTGTCGCCTGTGCGAGCGCTCAATCCCAGGCATATCTTTCGTCGAGATCGACCCCGTATTTCTTGCACAGCCGCCGGAACTCCTCCTGAAATGTCTCGCGTGTATGATGTTTTTCCTGGTTCCTTATGTAACCGATCAACGCATCGACATGTGCGGGACTAATGGAAAACGCGCCATACCCGCCTTGCCAATGAAACTCGGCAAGGTCGGATGCTTCCAGCTTGATCCATTTCGTCGAATCGCGTTTCAGCTCCCTGATTAGATCGGCGACAGCGATCGTTTTCGCCAGGCGACAGAGAATGTGCACGTGATCGGCCACGCCGCCAGCCTGCAAACACGGAGAGTCGAGGCCTTCGCAAATGCCCGCCAAATAGGCGTGCACTCGGGCTTGAAACCGTTTGTCCCGCAAATAGGGCTCGCGATTTTTCGTGGAGAAAACAATGTGGAGATAGTTTTGGGTCAGCGACTGGGACATGGAAGCGCTTTCTGCGTTCCTGTGAAACCCCTACAGGGTTTAAGAAAATGAGAGGGGCCTTCTATCCCAGGGTGCGCCGCCGCGACCGGCGTCGCGACGGCGACCCTGGGCTAGGTTGTGCAACTGCTTCGCAGTAGGAATACGACCCTGCAAAGTTGCGAAGGTACCAATGGATTCGCAGCGTCACCACCGCCCATCCGCGGCCTCGAGCCATGCTTCCTCACGATACTCTTGCCCCTCACCCTTCTCCCTCGTCCCTCGCCCCTGGTCCCTCGCCCCTCACTTCGCTGCCTCACTTCCGGTAAGGTAAAGTCGTACAGCCGGACCAGGGGGCAATCCGGCGAGCCGGTAGCCATGAACTCAAGTTTCATGCATTGTCCATAGGTGCTGCAACGGCGGCATGACGACTGATGCCATTTATCCCGGCGCGCCTTATCTGACAGTTCCGAACCGGCTATGAACCGAACAGCTTCTTGTAAAGCTGCTGCAGGCGCTTCTCCCGCCTAGCAACCGCACGCTCGGCCGTTGGAGACTTCGCTTTGTCCGGGTCCTCGGTGAACCTCTCGGCCAAAAGGAGTTCATACTCCTCGATGTCCTTGGGGCAGGCCTGCGGCCTCTCCGCGAGAATCCGGGCTTTCGTCTCATCTTTCAGCGGTTCCATGGCCAACCTCAACGACAAATCTTGACCAACAGACGTTCCATTAGAAATTGTCGCGTGATCCGATCATGAAGGCAATGTTCCGGGATGCCGCCCGGCGCCAGCCAGTAATTATCCATGATGGCGGGGACTGCTGGATCGCCCGTGTGCCATGCTTAAGGGCCACGGAATTCTGACAGCCAGCTTGCACCCTGGAAGGCCCGTAAGTCTGTCGCTCCCCAACTCAAGGGGTCAGGCCGCCTGAAGGTCGGCCTACGCCCCGTCCTCGCCAAGAGGGCCCTGAAGCCCCAAAAAAGAATGGCACGCGACTATCAACTGATTGGACTCGTCAGCCTACCACCGCCCATCCGCGGAAAGCAGCAGAGCCGCCTCGCCGGGGACTTGGGCCAGCCATTGGAACCCGGACGAGTCCTGAGCAAAGGGTTCAACCAGCCCTGCGACATTATCCCACGTCTCGATCGTGAAGCCGCACTCGAAAGTCGCGGGTGCGCAGGTGCGAACCATGGCTTGGTCCCATCTCCGCTGACAGAGAAACAACTGACACGCGCCCACGGGCTGAACGCCCGGCAGTTCATGGACGGCGACACGTGCGCTTGTGCCATTGGCCAATTCGAGAATCGCGAGGAGAAGTTGGCTCGCTTCCGGCAAGGTGAAGTCGTATAGCCGAACCAGGGGGCAATCCGGTGAACCGGTGGGCAAGTACTCAAGCTTTATCCGACGCACATGTGCTTGCGGGCCCCACATTCCTCATATGAACATTCTTCCGCGAGCCCCGAGCCTTGCGGTGCCGCATCGCACGAGGTCGGGGCGCTGGTTGCTCGGCGTGCTTTCGCGGCCCCCAGGCTAGCTTCAGGCCATGATATAGCCTAAATTGCAGCGAAAACATGGCAGCTGACGCACACTACTTGATCCGGCCCAATACAAAATCCTGCAGTACACGACGGCAATGCTGTTCGGCCTTCGTTTTGGTTGCACCCTTCAAGCACAAATCCGAAACACGTCTCAACAAGTGCTTCGCCTGCCCTTTTTGTACCGTGACATCCCACAACCCATTGGCCCTTCGTATCCGGCTCACATGATAACATTTTGAATCCCAGCCAGAAGTCCACTCGATGCCGTTGGACTTGAGCGTCTCCGTCCAGTTCTTTTCGATTGTCACCTGCTCGAGTGCGTGACGCATATCGTCGGCCGACTGAAAACGCTCCTTCGGCTCGAGATTTATTGCTTTGTTGATCAATACCCGAAGTGGTCGAGGTATGAAGTCGCGATAGCATTGCCTGTCGGGGAGTTTCCCTTGTGCGGCTAACGCCCGAGCATCATCCGGTGAAACTGCGGGCATGAGATTGTCACCATTAACCAGACGATACAGAGTCACGCCACACGCATAAATGTCACTGAGTATGGAATAACTGCTCGGTCCTGAAACCTCAGGTGCGAGATGCAGTGCGTAGGCATAGTCCTTGACGCCCAATGACTTCAGATTCAACCCCTTTGGGATCGCGAGACCGAAGTCGGCTAGCTTTGCTTCGCCGGAATTGCCCACTAGAATATTAGCCGGCTTGACATCTCTGTGCAGTACGCCTTGGTTGTGGGCGTGCTGGAGACCACGCAGCAGATCGACCATAAGGCGCTTTGCACGCGTTAAGGGAAGAAAGTGACCCTTTGCCTCGTCCTCTACACTGCCTTTCGGCAAGAATTCCATAGCAACGTAGAGCCGGCCGTCGTCAAGAGTGCCTGTGTCCTCAATGTGGACAACGTTAGGATGCTCAGCAGCTTTGAGAAGCTGAGCTTCGTGAAAGAAGTTGGTCGGATTTATCGGCTTATCTGGGGGTATCAATTTCAATGCACGCTGCGCGTTCAGGCCAGTTTCTGTGACGAGCCAAACTTCGCCGAAGTGGCCGGCGCCAAGCCGATGGTGGAAATCGAAACGTAATTTGTTAGCGCGTACCTATGGCTCGGGAGCGCTTAGGGGGCGAAGTATCTGAAAAGGCCTGCCGCGGAGGAGTAGAACATGCGCGGGCGCGTCGTG
>Ga0208044_1000101_pt1 | contig 87512 bp, 77 predicted proteins | sample Sb_taG_8_FD_187712 | JGI IMG/M metagenome (GOLD analysis project Ga0208044, IMG submission 187712) | Peat soil microbial communities from Weissenstadt, Germany - Sb_50d_c_BC metaG (SPAdes) (version 2) | ecosystem: Environmental > Terrestrial > Soil > Wetlands > Peat | place: Germany...
ATGCGGTGTTGCAATGAAGATCACCCGCGTCACGAACGGCAGCGGTTTGAAGAACATCGTGCGAGAGGCCAGGTCGCGCGTCTCGGGGTCCAGTTCCGCCTGGTCAAAGGGGACCGACGTGACATTGTTCCAGAAGCGATTGCCGCTATCGACGACCATCATCTTCGTCAGGAGACCTCCCTGGCTGTGGCCGATCACTACCATTTGGTTGAGCGCCGGGTCCTTCCCTTTGGGATCGACGTCTTTGCGCACAGCCTGGAGCGATTCTCGCAATCGCATCGCCGACAGCGCGATGGGATTGCCGCTGTTATAGATGAAGAACCAAAGCTGATAGTGGGAGGCGATAAGTGGGTCACCCAAAACTCGTTCGCCATTTCTGCCCAGCGCGCGGGGCTCGAAGCTGTCCCGTGAACAAATACCACCGGGATCAGGCCCGGATGGTACGGATGCAACATGTAGAGACCACTGCTGCCACCGTTGTTGCCATTGCCAAGAAGCGAAAAGTCTCCCCTGCGAAAGCCCGCGATCTCGAAATCCCAGATAGGCGCGCCCTCAAGACGATAGGCGAGTGCAGCGCTGAGATCCGACTCGAGCGGCACGGAGTAAGAACCGATCTGTACCGCCGCCGTCATGTCCTCATCATAGAGTTCCACGGTGCCGTGCAGACGCCCGTTGCTCATCGCGAGGCGTGGATCGTCGAAGCGCACGAAAGCGGTGATCGGCACCTTTGCGGTCGGCGGTATCCAGCGGCTCGCCGGGTTGTCCGGCGACGGTTCGACTCGTGCCGAGAGCGCAGCGCCGATACCAGCTTTACGATAAGTGTTGCGGAGCCCACGAACCTCCAGGTCTGCAAGAGACACGAACTTCGTCAGATGGTTTCCGGCATAGTTGAATTCTTCCGGATTGATACCCAAATTGAGCGTTCCAAAAGGCAAACTTAGCTGCCGCGCGCTAAGGTCAACTTCCTTCCCATCTCTTGTAGCCAGTCCTAGAGCGATGCCGCGGTTGTAAAGGTCAACCGCGAGGCGCAGGCGTGGATCGTACTGGCCGGGGGCGTCGGCCGGGTTTGCCGGGAACAGGAAGGCATACGCGTAGGCCGCGGATGCCAGATAGTAGGATTGATTCCCGGAGTCCTCGGCGTATGCAAAAGAGAGCTCGGATAATGCGAATAGCCGGTCGCGTTCGTCAGGTTTGCCAAGCCCTGAATTCAACTCGGCAAGGACTGTTTGCGGATCATTCCTGAAGCGTTCGCCAAGCGCCGCTCGCTCAAGAATCTGCTTCGAGTAGTTGCTCGCTTTGCCGGTAGACAGAATGTTCGCGTTGAGCTCGCGATGGGCCGCTTGCTCGTCGAGGCGAGAGACGCCGACGGGCGTCGCACAGCCACTCGCCAAGAGAGCGATGATTGCAAAACCAACCGTCCAGCTACTGATTGATTTTGTAAACGACATCTGGAGCTTCTCGAAGTTGCACGCAGCAGTAAGCTTTGTCAAAACTGGCACGCGGAAGATTTGATTATCAAGAATAACTCCACGCTCTCATTGCGCCCTTTGACCACGGATTGAATCCACGCAGTGTGGAGGTCTTTTGCAATCACGTTGCGGTTACGATACTTGTGGCGGGCGAAAACGCAAGCTCGCGGATATTGATGGCTCCCCGGCCCACAAACTTGTCGAGCCTACCGAGAATTTGGCGATGGCCAGTTTGAAAATCGACAATGTTCCGGATTGAGGGTCACAATACCAATTGATTGGCAGGAGAAAATGAGAGGCGAAACGATGTGGCCCCCGAAAAAGCAAATCCCTTGGTTTTCCATCCTGATTGTCTCGGCGGTTGCGCGTATTTCCCAGCCGGTTCGTGCGCAGGACGCCCCGGTCGACCGAACTTGCTGCCACTCGCCCAGCCGACCTACTCGCCGATCACCGAGATCGACGCTCGCAAGGCCACGCCGCCGCCGCGGTTCGAGGTCAAAGCACCGCAGGGTGCCCCCAATGTCCTTGTGATCCTGCTCGACAATCTTGGATACGGTGCGACGAAGACCTTCGGCGGCGTGATCGAGATGCCAACGCTGGAGCAGCTCGCCAAGAATGGTCTGATCTACAACAATTTTCATACGGCGCCGCTATGTTCGCCCAGCCGCATGGCGCTTCTCACCGGCCGCAATCCGCACAGCGCCAACATGGGGTCCGTCGCAGAGATCGCTACCGCGTTTCCGGGTCAAACCGCCGAACGCCCCTTAAGCGTAGCGCCGTTGGCTGAGGTCTTGAAACTCAATGGCTACAGCACTGCCATGTTCGGCAAGTCACACGAATTCACGCCCTGGGAAGTGGGCGCTTCGGGACCGTTTGAATCATGTTCGGCATGGAGACAGCGGACGTGGGCATGGACCTTTATACGCTCGTCACCTCGGACTACGCGAAGGGCAACAACAAGTTCACCGGCACGATCGACAAGATAACGATCGAGCTGAAGAAAATGAACCCTGACGCAGAAGCGGCCGCGGAAAAAGCCGCGGAGATAAGCGACAAAGACGAGGCGGATGACGACTGAACCGCTTGGCCGGGAGTTTGCGTTCTAGTAGGTTACGCCTGTTGAGTCGCAATCAGTGGCATCCGGACCGCGTCGCCAAGTGGCGCGCCACTTGAGTTGTGAGTTGGCAAGAGCACGGTAAGCGAAATCACGGATTCAACAGAAACTTTCCAACGTTCAGAAAAATGGGGCTCCATCGGCGACAGCAACCGCTCTGCCTGACCAGAAACCGAACCGAAAAGCCGAAGTGCAACGGGTCCGCCCTCTAACGTCCCAAATCTAAGCCAAGCGGCTCTGGAAGGAGTAGTCCGGCGAGCCAAAGAAAAAGCCGGCCGAAGACAGAAATGTCCAAAGTAAAAGCTAAGGTAGAAATCCGCACTAAAGAGCAGCGTCACGAAGTGGGCAAGTCACTGCGGGTAAAATGTCCGCGCACATCGCACGGCGAGGTCGTGCTTGGACAGGGCGATGACCGAGACGTCGTCGCGATGCTCGAAGCTCAGGACAAGGACCGGCTGCAGAACCTCGTGCCAATTCGGCATGGACGGATGGTCCAGTCTGCGTTCGCATACTTTCGCGGCACCGCCGCGATACAGGCGTACGACCTCGCCGGCACGCCAACCAGCGGCATAATCGTTCAGGCCTGCGGCGACTGTCACCTGATGAATTTCGGCGGCTTCGCTACGCCTGAACGAAATATCGTCTTCGATATCAACGATTTCGATGAGACCCTGCCCGCACCGTTCGAATGGGACCTTAAGCGCCTTGCCGCGAGCTTCGTGATCGCTGCGCGTTGGCGCGGCTTCACGGAAGATCAGGCAAGAGAAATGGCGGTGCAGACCGCCGCATCGTATCGCGAGTCGATGAGAAAGCGCGAGAGTACCAGTGTCCTTGAAGCTTGGTACTCCAGGATTGGCGTCGACGACGTGCAGGCCATGGCAGGTGACAATGTCGACCTGAGCGGCCGCCTAAAGAAGAAGATCGTTGAAGCTCGCAAGCAAACCCACGAACACGTTTTTCAAAAGCTCACCACCCCGTCCAGAGGCCTGCCGCGCATCGTCGACCAGCCGCCGCTGCTCTACCACGTTGATAAGCTTGAAAATATAAAAATCAATCAGAGCGAGATCGCGACCTTCTTCGAGCAGTATCGCGAAACTCTTGCAGAGGAGCGCCGCATCCTGTTCGACCGGTTCAAGTTAGTCGACTGGGCGTTAAAGGTCGTCGGCGTCGGCAGCGTCGGTACGCGCTGCTTTGTAGCGCTTCTACTTGCGGCACCTGACGATGCTTTGTTCCTGCAGATCAAGGAAGCGGGTCGCTCGGTACTCGAGCCATACACCGGAACTAAGAAGGTGAAGCAAAATGGACAGCGGGTTGTCGTGGGGCAGCGCCTAATGCAGTCTGCGAGCGACATCTTCCTTGGCTGGACCAGGGGACCCCTTGGCCGCGACTTTTACATCCGCCAACTCCGGGACATGAAGGTTGCGCCCGATGTCGAAACGCAGCTGCCGAAGGTGATGCGCGCGTATGCAATGGTCTGCGGCCTGGCGCTGGCCCGGGCCCACCATAAAGCGGGAGACGCTGCAATGATCGCGGGCTATCTCGGCAGCGGCGATCAGTTTGACGAAGCGATTGGCGACTACGCGGTCGCATATGCCGACCAGGTGGAGCACGATTACAAGACCCTCGTCCAGGCGGTCCGCAGCGGACGATTGAAGACCGACGTAAGCCCGAGTCGTCTCGCCACCGCGCTGCGATAGGTGCAAAGCTGTTAGCGGGATGGAATATGTTGATGAAGACTCTTGGAGCGCTCGGTGCGTTACTGATGGTCTTATGGACGATCAGCCCGGGCGCTGGATTCGCCCAGGCTCAAACGATGCTGTCTGCCGAAGAAAAGCTGGAGCAGGACTTCACCGATCCGTTGACGACCCTGCCACAGCTGATCGTCAGGGACAGCTACACGCCGGCCAATTACGGACCTTGCACGCCGCAGGTGTTGTGCTTCAGAAATTACGAGACCAACCAGCTCACCATTCGGCCAGTGATCCCGCGCATACCGCCTGAGAGTTTGCTCCCGTTTTCGCAGTTGATCCGGCCGACATTTGCATTGGTAACCGTGCCAAGCTCCCTAGGCGGAACGCGGACCGAGTTCGGGGACCTGCCGATGTTCGATATAGCTGTTCTGCCGTGGCCGGACAGAAAGAAAACCGGGATCCTGATCGGAGTAGGACCTACATTTGTATTTCCGACAGCGACCTCAAAAAGCGCCGGCCAGGGTGCGTGGCAGGCCGGCCCTGCATTCGGCGGTATCTACACGGGCATTCCCGGGCTGCTGATAGGGTTCGTTGCCCAGAATCCCATTAGCTTCGCGTACACGTCACCCAATCGTCCACCTCAAAACACGTTTGAGTTCCAACCCGTTTTCGCACTTCATCTGTGGGACAAATGGTATTTGCGATCAGCCGAAGCCAACTGGACCATGGGTTGGCGTCACAACTCCCCTACGATGTTGCCGCTGAGCGTCGGCCTCGGGCGAACGTTTGTGCGTCCGGGGCTGCCACCGATGAGTTTCTTTGTGACGGGACAGTGGATGGCGTATCGGCAATACGCCTCGATCGCGCCGCAGACAACGATCAACTTCGGTCTGACCGTCGCGTTTCCAGAACTAAGAGACTGGTGGTCGCGAAACTGACGGGGCTCGACCCTTGGCCGCTACACAGCAAGCGCTGCCGGTTTGCTCAATCTCCGGCCGATTTCTCCAGCGGCCGGCGTGTTCCACCACGCTCTCGCTGGTCACTTAATGCCCGTAGGGAAGAGGAAGGTTACGCTCACGCGGGTTATCCACTGCGGGGCGCCGTCCGGACGCTTTAGAAGGTCGTACGCGCCGCCCTGCAGACTCAAACTGTGTGAGCCGATAGTGAAGGCCTTGCCGACATCCGCGCCCATCGGAATAGTCCAGGCGTTGGCGGCATCGGCCGTCCAGTCGTACGTGATGGCGGGATCGCAGTCGAAGTACCAACCGCTCTCGAAGTTGTAGCTGATTTGGGGTTCGATGTAGGTCTGATTCACGCTTCCGCGCTCGCGATTTCCGGCAAACGACATGAGTTGATATCCGAGTATGTAGTCGGACCACGGACCCTCTGAGTAAGCGAGCGCCACTGTTGGTCCGGCCGACCATCGGCCGCTTCCCAATTCCGAGCTGCTGGCAGTGGGGAAGTCAAAGATCGGACCCAAGCCCCAGATCCAGGTGGAGTTTTTGGCCGGCGTGAGAAAAAAAGAAGTCTCCAGGTCTTCCAGCCCGGATTGTTCATGCGGAGTGGGCGAGTAGGCCAACGTCAGGCTCGGCCGTGCGATCAGGTCCCAATCCGCGGTCAGCGGGAGCGGCACCACCGGCTCGATGTTCAAAGCATCGCCAGCCTTATGATGCGGGCCGATCTCAAATCCCGTTGTGGATTGAACTGGAACCTTGACGAAATCCTCAAACGGGTTATGTACGCTTATTGCCAGCTCCTGATCCGTCATGACGCTCGGCGACGGTGCAGGAGTCGACGCTTGTTGCGCCTGTGCCGACACCGCCAGAACGGCGCTCAGCAGCAAACCCAACGCCGTGGGGGAGGGCGCGAGTTGCAATCGCAGCCGCTTCAAGTTACCACTCCTTAAGGGGCGCCGACTCCGAACCACTTGTCGTAGATCTGCTGATACGTGCCGTTGTCACGAAGCGCGATCAACGCAACATTGATCTTTCTGCGCAGCGGGCTGTCCAGCTGCACCATGATGGCGGCCGGCGCAGTGTTAAATTCGGGGCCGACCGTCTTCACCAGCCCCTTTCCCTCATGCGCCGCATAGTAAAGGAGTAATGGCGCGGCCGTCACCACGGCATCCACTTTCTTGTCCTGGAGAGCTTTAAACATTTGATCAGTCGTCGCGAACTCCTGGACCTGTGCGTTCTGCGCCCGAAGATAATCGGTGGCGGTGCTGTTCGCTAGCGTGGCGACCGGCTTACCCGGCAAATCGCCCGGCCCCTCGATAGCGCCGCGAATCTGCTCGACGGTCAAGGTGGTCGTTAGCTGGGCAGTATAGAGCGCAACGAAAACGACACTGGTGAACATCCAGAAGATTGATAACGCGCGCGCCACCCAATGACGCGGCATCGTCTGCGCCTGTGACGTCAGCGACGATAGTCCCCAATAAATTACCTCGAAGATCCCCGGGAAGTAGTTGCGGTTCGAAAGCATGCTGTCCTCCTGCCGCCGATCCAGGAACCAGACCACATGAGCCGGGATCAGGACGATCAGGATGGCCATGCCGAGCCACAATACGGTCGTTCGCGAAAACAGCAGACGGAGCAGGTCCGACAAGGGGTTTGCGGTCTGCGCCTTCTCGCCTGTATCGCGCACCATAATTTGCAGGCCTGCCTGCAGTGTTGGGATCGAAAAATCGAAAACCTCATCGCGCGCCGACGTTATAATGAGGCCGAGGGTGAGGTCGGCGTTTTTGGATCGCATCGCTTCTTCCAAGTGGCTCACGTCGGGCATGACCTGATAGCTCGTCTTTAGCTTCAGCCGCGCTGCGATCGCGTTCCAAAGATCGACGCTGAATCCGGTCAGGGTGCCGTTCTGTTCCATAACGCTCGGTGGAGCAATGAATGTCGCCACCCTAAGCTCCGGAGTTTCTCCCTGTGCCGAAGCGGCCGAGGAACTGACGGTTTGCGAATAGGCGGGAGCCGCCAGGGCAGCGCTGATCGCGAGGACCGCTAGTACACAAAAACCCTTTTTCAACGAACATTCCTCCTTGATCTCGGCGGGTGCATTGGCCCCGGAGCTCTGGCTGCGGATGCGACCGAGACACGACACCACCCGGTCGTCTGAGTGGTCGTTCGGTCCTTAGTTTTCATGGCGTCTTTTCGCGATTGGCGTTATTCACGAAAAATCATCGCGAGTAATGCAAGGACCCCGAGAATCGTTATCAATGCAGCGACGAGCACGGACAGTGAGCGCTGTTTACCGGCGTATTGCGCTCCGAGTGCCCGGATGTTCTGGCGGTTTTCCAGGGTAGCCAGCAGCAGCGAGAAGAGTCCAATGCAGACTAGCGCGAGCGCAAACTCGCGCGGTCCGATGAGGTAATTCTGTTGCTTTTCGCTTGGCGCTTCGATCTGAAAGAATTTGTAGATGCTGAAGCCGAAAGTGATTAGCGAAGTCGAGGTTCTGATCCACGACATCATAGTCGCTTCGTATGCAGCGCGGGTGCGCTCGAAAGCGAGCCTGATCGAATCATCGAGCGCCGGTGCGCTTTGCGGAATTTGCTCGGCCATTTGCATGAATTCCTTTGAGCCCTAGTTGGTGATCAGGGCTAACGCTGTTAAACGGCGGCTTCCCCGGCATGACGGGAGCGAAACTCCGCTAGCAAAATCTGCATACTAACCAGCAGCATCCAGAGCGGAAAGACCAGTTGGATCCACTTCCAGTTCGCGATCACCAATAGCAGTACCAAGGCGCAAGCGTATCCGGCAAATGCAATCCACCGCGGGAAAATGGCGCTACGCAATCCGATGGTGCAGGTCGAGATCATGAACACGCCTGCCATCTTCATAGCGAACAAGTTCAGGAGCGCGTCGATTGCGCGGCGACCGAAATACAGGGTTGCACTATCAGGTGAACGGAGATTGCCGGCGGCTGCAACCTCAATGAGCGCCCCTGAAATGGCCGCTGCACCGAAAAGGCACGCCACAAAGAGCAATCCGCTGCCGAGAAATACGGTCGCAAAGAACCGATCTTCAAGCTCTCCCAGGCGGTCGCGGAGCACGCCCATGAACCACAGAAATGCGATCCCGGCAAACGGAACCAGGTAGAGCGCGAGCCGTACCGCGGCCCGACGGTCTGGATCGGTGAGCCAAACATCAGGCTGCGTCAGATCAGATGGAACCGCGCTTCGCGCAATTCCCATCCCAACGATCATCAGCAGCGAAAAAATCACGCCCGCGATGGCCGCTCCTCGCGGCGCCAGGGTCTGCTGGCGGGAAGGCTTTGCTGGGGCGGTCACGGTATAGTTTCCGGCGGTACCGCGATTGGAGTTCGTATCATTCTCCTCTCCTCCGCTCATTTCTATGCCGATGGCGAGGGTTGGACAGCCTAATGACTGTGCCGGACGCCTAGCCCTTGTCGGTCTTCCACCCCGGCCTCCAGTTACTCTTCCAGATCGGCGAAGGATCGCGCCATGGTCGAATCCAATCACTTTTGCGGGCGCCTTTTTAACTGTACACCAACGGCTTTGTTCTCAGCGTGGTCTGGTCCATGTCATATCACTCAGATCCCATCCGCCGCCGAGCGCCTCATAGAGATTAACAACGGCAAGAAGCTGGATTACCTCGATAAGAGTGTAGGTTGGGCTATAGGTACCGGACCCAGTTTAGTACGGTAGCCGCGCGGATTCCTTGGGCATCAGCGGCTCCAGCCGACGCAGTTGTGCTTACCTGCGCCAAGGCCACCGCGGGACTCAGGCCAACTCCGACTATCACCAAAATCGGAGCCGGCAGAATGCTTCGCTCTTTTACGACTCGCCTGCTTTTAAACGATAGGTACTAGAGGGCCTCCGGTATTATATTGTAACGACGATTTTTCGGTTCCGTATAACCATGCGGCTTCTGCCTCTTTGGAAGCCTCACGGGTTCTCGGTTGATCTCTTTGTAAGGGATCAGGCTCAGAAGATGCGATATGCAATTCAATCGAGCGCGTTTCTTGTCGTCGGCATTAACGATGTACCATGGTGCAAATGGGGTGTCGGTTGCAAGTAGCATATCGTCTCTCGCCCGGGAATAATCGTACCATCGCCTATGAGACTCGAGGTCCATCGGGCTGAGTTTCCAGATTTTCCGCCCATCGTTGATGCGAGCGAGGAACCGCCTAGTCTGTTCCTGCTGACTCACCTCGAACCAATACTTAATAAGTACAATCCCACTCTGAATGACCGCGCGTTCGAACTCCGGGCACATCTCGAGAAAGCGAACTGCTTCTTTTTCCGGGCAGAATCCCATAATCCTTTCGACGCCGGCACGGTTGTACCAACTGCGATCGAAGATGACTACTTCTCCTGCCGCTGGTAGATGCGGAATGTACCGTTGGACGTACATCTGTGACTTCTCGCGCTCTGTCGGCGCCGGCAGCGCAACGAGCCGGAAGACTCTAGGGCTGACCCTATCCAAAAGTCGTTTAATGACGCCTCCCTTTCCGGCAGCGTCACGGCCTTCAAAGATCACTACGACCTTCAGACCCTTGTGCTGAACCCACAACTGAAGCTTTACAAGCTCGGCCTGAAGTTTCTCAAGTCGCTTTTCGAAATCCTTGCGCTTGAGCTTCGCGGGTCGATTCTTTGAAACAGCAGACGGGAGCTTTTGAGGGCGTTTGGCTTTCGATGTTGGTGACAACGGATTCAGCCTCCAGAAATCACTGTTTGTGGCTCCACTGGACGTCGCTGAGGTTCCATCCGCCACCGAGCGCCTTGTACAGGTCGACGACTGCAAGCAGCTGATCACGCTGAGTCTGTGCGAGCGCGTCTTCAGCCGGAAAAAGCAACTGTTCAGCTTCCAGGACTTCGAAGTAGCTCGCGCGTCCAGCCGTGTAACGCAGGAGGGACAGATCAACAGCCTCTTTCAAGGCTTGCACCTGATGGGTTTGAGCGGCCCGTTGATCGACTAGCGTTTGTTGTGCGATCAGCGAATCCGATACTTCCTGAAACGCGACGAGAATCGTTTGCTGGTATTGAGCGATTGATCCATTCCAGAAAGCCTGCTGGGCGTAGTAGCTCTCAATCAGTTGGCCGCCCTGGAAAAGAGGACCGGCGAAACCCCCGGCGATGTTCCAGATGCTGAAACTTGACTCGAAGACGTCGCCGATGCTCGGGCTCTGTCCCCCATAAAGCGCTGATATGCCGATCCGGGGGAAGAAATTGGCCACAGCGACCCCGATCTCGGCGTTGGCGCCGATCATGGTTTGCTCCGCCTGCATAATGTCGGGCCGGCGCTGAAGCAAATCGGTCGTCAAGCCGACCGGAGCGGCTGGCATGGCTTGCTCCGTCAAATCAGCTCCCCGTTCAATGTCTCGTGGATATACACCCAGAAGGACACTGAGCGCATTCTCCTGTTGAGTGATGGCGCGCTTCAGGCTTGCTATGTTTGCGATGCTAAAGTCGTAGGAGGCCTGCGCACGTGCTACTGGTAACTTGCTGTCCTTTCCAAACTGAAACCGCTGAGTGAACAGGTCCAATGTCTGTTTATAAATCTTCGAGCTATTTTCAGCGATAACCAGTTCCCGGTCCAACTCGCGCAGACGGAAATAGCCAGTCGCCACGTCACTTACCAAGGTCAGCAGGACACCGCGCCGCACATCTTCTTGAGCGAAAAGATTCGCCCGCGCGGCCTCAGTCGATCGCCGGATGCGGCCCCATATATCGATCTCCCAAGCGGCGTTAAGCAGTCCTCCAAAGGCATTGAAGGTGAAATTTCCTCCCGCTTGCTCCAGCGGTACAAAAGTCTTCTCGCGGCCAGCGAACACTTGATAGCCAGCCTGCGGGTACAGCGGCGAAGCGGCTACCCAAACCATTGAGTTAGCCTGGTCAACCCGTGCGACGGCAAGTTTCAGGTCATAGTTGCGCGCCAGCGCTTCGGCAATGAGTTGCTGGAGGGCTTGGTCTTTGAAGACGTTCCACCACGGCAAGTCGGCGAGTGAAGCCGATTCAGAGGGACCGAGCTGAGAGCGGAATTCTTCTACCGGTACGAGCTCGGGACGTTTGTAGTCAGGCCCGACTTCAACTTTCCAAAGTTTACCCCAGATGCCTTTAGGCTCGGCTGTCGGCGAGCAGCCCGTAAGAAGCAAAACTCCGCAAAGCAGTACCAATCTCAAAGCCATCGATCTTGCAGCGTCCATGCTCACCAGCGACTCCTATTGAATTGCCGCAAGCATTTTGCGGAACCTTGAAAGCGTGAACGCCGTATATGCGGCCCCGATCAGAAACATTTTTGTCATATCCGGCCATACCATTGCCGGCGTGGCGTTCCTGAATAGCACCGCCTGCGAGAAGCTGACGAAATGTGTCGACGGGACAAATGTCATAATCTTCTGGAGCAAAACAGGCATGCTCTCCACAGGCGTCTGGCCGCCTGAGAGCAGGCTCATGACGATGAATACCGGGAACGCCAGCAGACCGAATTGGGGCATTGAGCGGACCAGCGTCGCTAACATGATGCCGAGTGCGGTTACGGAGAACAGATATACGATAAGACCGCCGAGGAAGAGCGTAATCGAACCGGCGATGGGAACCCCGATTGCCACCTTCACAACGATAAACAGCGACAGCATCGCGGCGACCACCACGACCAGGCCATTCGCCCAAATCTTAGCGAACATGAGCTCATAAGGACTCAATGGCATAACAAGCAAATGCTCGATCGTCCCGTGCTCGCGTTCGCGCAAGACGGCGGCACCAGTCAAAAAGATTGCAAGCACGGAGATGTTATTTATGATCTGGTTGATCGCCACGAACCAACTCTGTTGCATGTTCGGGTTAAAGCGCGCCCGGGTGACAAGCTGGACAAGGTCTCGATTTTGTGGATTCGCTCTGCCGGCCCAGAAAGGTTCAACTTCCTTGGTGATGATTTTCTGAATGTATGACGGACCTCTGCCCGCCTGGCTCATTGCGGTCGCGTCAGTAATGACCTCGATCGTGGGTGTGGCGCCTTTAGTCAGGTCGTGCTGAAACTTGGCCGGAATATCAATAACAAATGTGTACTTGCCTTCGTCCATCACGCGATTGATTTCGCCGAACGGTATGACCGCTGCGGGGAGAAATAATGGCGGCAGTAACGAATCCCGTATCTGGCGGGAAACCGTCGATTGATCTTCGTCGACCACTGCGACCGAAGCATTTACTACATCCATAACTGCGCTTTTCGCGGGTGTGTAAACAGAAAAAGTGAAGGAGTAGACAATGAGAAACAGTAAAACCGGGTCGCGGGCGAGGCTGAGCAACTCCTTGATTCCAAGCTGACCGATATGCCGGAGGTGCCGCATCGCCTAGGCCTCTTGCTTCTTCAGGAGCGTCACAGATGTCACGAAATAGATAAGAGCCAGAGCCGCAAGTGCGACCAGGTTGCGCCACAACGACGAAAAGCTGAGTGCTTTGGTGAATGTTCCGACGCTAATCGCCTGGAAGTAAGTGCTGGGGAAGATCCGCGCCGCGAACCACGCTCCTCCCGTCAAGGACGATACCGGAACAAACATTCCGGAAAATTGCACGGCAGGAAGAATGGTTATTATGGCGGCGGCAAAGATCGCAGCCGTCTGCGTCGGCGCGAAGACTGAAATGAGCAGACCAAAGCCAGTGCTCGCCAAAACGTAGATCACTCCGCCCAGAACAAGCGTCTCCCAACTCCCTTTTAACGGGACCTGAAAGAGTAAGATTGCGACGGCGACGAGCGTCGCGAACTGAACTACTGCGATACCTATGTACGGCAGTTGCTTGCCGGCCAGGAACTCCAGCCGAGTCGCAGGAGCGGCGTAAAAGTTGGCTATCGAGCCGAGTTCCTTTTCGCGGACGACACTAAGCGCCGTTAGCATGCTCGGGATTAGAATGAGCAAGAGCATGATATCGCCCGGCACCATCGCGTAGATGCTCTTGAACGCCTGATTGTACAGAGCGCGCGCTTCGACCTTTATCGGCTTGGAAGCGGGCGGTAGTCCTTTGGATTCCCGCAACTGGCTTTGGTACTGGTCGTGAACACTTTCGACGTAGCTCCGCGCCGTTTCGGCACGGAAGGGCTGGGCCGCATCGAGAAATGCGTTTACCTCAGGTTGACGGCCTCGTTGCAAGTCTCTTTGAAAACCCGTAGGAACCTCCAATGCTATGCGGAGTTCGCCGTTTCGCAAACGCCGGTCAAGCTCGGAGTAGTTGGGGATGGGATCGTTCTCGACGAAGTAGTAGGAACCGCGGAAGCTGTCGACGTAGTTGCGGCTGGCGGGGGTTCCGTCGGAATCCAGAACCGCAAAAGGCAGGTGGTCAACGTCGAGAGAGATTCCATAACCGAACACGATCATCAAAAGAATGGGACCGAGCACCGCGAATGCTAGTCGCACTGAATCATGCTGCAACTCGACCGCCTCGCGTCGCGCGAACGCCCATACTCGACCTATGCTGAACCTGCTGGGAGTCTCATCAGCGTGGGACGGAGGAGCTTCGCCTTGCGGGGACTCGAGCGTTGCTCCGACGGCGGCTGACTTCTCAGCCGCTTCTTCCAGATATCCGATGAAGGCATCTTCCAGATTTTTCGCCTTCCGCTCGGCGACCAACTGGGCCGGAGGTCCCTGCGCAAGCACTTTTCCGGCGTGCATCATCGACATCCGATCGCAGCGGTCGGCCTCGTTCATGAAATGGGTAGAAAGAAAGATCGTGACGCCGTTCTCGCGCGACAGCTTGATCAGTAATTCCCAAAACCCGTCACGCGCGACCGGGTCGACGCCCGAAGTCGGTTCATCGAGAATAAGCATCTCGGGTTCATGGATGACGGCGACAGCAAGAGAAAGACGCTGTCGGATTCCCAAGGGCAGGCTCTCGGTCAGGATGTCTGCCGAAGACTCAAGCTGGAACAGCGTCAGCAGCTCGTTCACACGATCGTGAGCAGCAACTTCCGGAAGGTCGAAGAGTCGCGCATGCAGCACGAGGTTTTGGCGCACCGTCAATTCGGTATAGAGCGAAAAGGCCTGCGTCATGAAGCCTACCCGGCGGCGCGACTCCACGTCGCCGCCCTTGACTGACTTGCCGAAGAGGAGGGCGGTCCCTTCGGTCGGTGGCAGCAGCCCGGTAAGCATCTTCATCGTGGTCGTTTTGCCACAGCCATTGGAGCCGAGAAATCCGAAGATCTCCCCACGCTCGATGCGAAAGCTCACATGATCCACGGCGGTGAAAGTGCCGAATCTCTGAGTGAGATCGTGGGCTTCGATAGCTGGAGGTCCACCGCTGGATTGCATGGGCAGGATTTCTGGTTCCTTATGGCCGCGGCGCGATTCTTCCGGGAGAAGCCGAATGAACGCCTTTTCGAGAGTTTTCTCGTTTGTGTGGCTCTTGAGTTCGGCGGGCGTGCCAGTCGCCAGGGCTTTGCCCGCGTTCATCGCCACGAGCCAGTCGAACCTTTCCGCTTCGTCCATGTAAGCGGTGGCAACCATCACACTCATGCTTGAGCGGCGAGACCTGACGCGATCGATTAGTTCCCAGAACTGTCTCCGCGCTAGTGGATCGACGCCGGTTGTCGGCTCGTCAAGTATAAGTAGGTCGGGGTCGTGAATCAGAGAACAGCAGAGTCCCAGCTTCTGCTTCATTCCGCCTGATAATTTGCCGGCTGGGCGATCGCGGAACGGAGTTAGATCGGTGCTCGCAAGCAGATCCTTGATCCGCCACTCGCGCTCTTCGCGCGATTGTCCGAACAGCCGGCCAAAGAAATCTACGTTCTCGAAGATCGATAGCGTGGGATAGAGGTTCTTACCGAGCCCCTGCGGAAGATATGCGATTCGCGATGACACCGAATTGCGGAAACGCGCATCAGCTATGTTTCCGCTGAGAACTTCGACCGTGCCGGTCTGTAGTCGTCGAACACCGGCTATGATGCCCAGCAAGGTGGATTTGCCCACCCCGTCTGGCCCAATTAGACCGATCATCTTCTGCGCGGGGAAGTCCAGGCTGATACCGTCGAGTGCAATGGCCTTGCCGTAACGCTGAGTGACCTGCTTTACGCTGGCAACTGATCCGGGTGCGCCTCGCTCGCTCTCGTTAATGCTTGCAGCCGATTCGCGCATGGTATGGTGATGTCCGTCAGTTGGAAGAAGTCGAACCCGTGGGGTTCCAGAGTTGTTCAGGAACCGGCTTCGCCTGAAGCATCGGCGGCCAGTCCGTGCCGCTGTCGAGGCGAACATAGCCCATGCCGGGAATTCCAACTTTCACAAAGGGTTCGAATTGACGGAGTCGGTTTTTGTCGAGCTGCAACTTAACCCGAAAGGTCAAATTGTGACGCTCCTCAGCGGTTTCAACGGTCTTTGGGGTGAATTGTGCTTTGGGTGAAACGAAAGATATGACCGCCTTAATAGGATACTCAGGCGCTGCATCCAGAACTATTCGAGCCTCTGAACCCAACGCTACCTTCCCTGCGACCGGTTCCGGCAAGAAGAGATACATATAGACGTCGCTCAGGTCGACCAAAGCGAGCACCTTGCCTCCCGCCGGAAGGACTTCGCCCGGCTCGGCGAGGCGGTTTTGAACCCTGCCCCTGATTGGGGCCTTGAGCACGCTGTCCTCGATTTCGGCCTTGACGCGTTCCGCATCAGCGGTCGCTGCGTCGATAGCGGATTGGGTTCGCACTGCCTGAGCTTGAGAACCCAGCAAGGCTGCTCGAGTCATTTCCATGTGAGCCTGGTCGACATCTGCTTCTTGTTCGCTCACCGCGCCGCGGGCGACCAACTCCTTCGAGCGCCTGTACTGCTTTTCTGAGTAGTTGAACTCTGCCTGCTTGGCGGCCACCTCGGCGAGCGCCGTACGTCGATTATCCTGAGCCTCCTTGATCTTGGCCTCATCGCTGCGCAGTTGCGCTTCGAGCGGTTCGGTATCCATTTTCGCTACGATCTGTCCTGCATCTACGGTGTCACCTTCGTCCGCGAGCACATCTTTGATGCGGCCCTGATATTTAGTAGCGATGTCGACTTGCTTGGCTTCCAGCCGTCCGTTAGCGCCGGCGAAGCCAGGAGGTAGACCTGGGTTGTGCAATACAAACCACGCTACGGCGCCGCCGCCGACTACGACGACCGCGACGATTATCAGAATCACTCTTCTCGACATTTTTGCGAACCTGCTAGAAGCGCGACTAGGCGCATTTGAACTTTCAAACGTTGAGTGAGCAGAGCGCCGCGGAGCCGCCCTATCGCACCCATCTCTTTGAGCACCGCAGCCAAATTAGAAACTCGCTCGAAAGACTATCGGACTTTGGTCCGATGGACGCAAGGTGAACGCTGGAATTACTTTCCAATAAGTTTTTCGTCGACTCAGTGATCGGAATGAATATGGTCGCAAAACCTGCGCTCTCGTCAGGTCGCCTTCTGGACATCCACACGTGTGCCCCGGTCGATCGGGACGGGCTGCCAGAGCAATGGGCGATAGCGCAGGTGGCCGTAGCCTCCGGCGAGACTAAGCCACTTAACCATCCCCGTTTCCAGATTCGCGAAGTCCTTCCATCCCGGGTACAGATACGGTTCGAATCCCGAATATAAGACCACTTGCCCCGGTCTCACCGTCGGCGTCACGCGCGCCTGTATGACCATCGTTGCGTCGTCGTTGAAGATGCGAATTTCCTGCCCGTTCTCGATTCCGCGGGCAGCGGCGTCCCCGTCGTTGATGTGAGCAACCGGCTTGCCGCGGCCCGTCGCGAGCATCGTGCGGTCGGTGCTGTGCATGCCGTTGACGCCCGCGCGCGGATGACCGCTGGTGACAACGAAGGGGTGATCGCCGCCGAGGGTTGGCGCCTCCTTGTGCACCGGCAGTTCTTCGCCTGCCTCCAGGAACCACTCATGGTCGATGTAGAATTGAGCGCGGCGAGTGAGGGTGGGAAAGGGCTCCTTCTTCTCGGTCTGCCAGCGGAACGGAGCAAAGGTCTCATCCGGGCGCACGTCGGAAGCTTCCGCCAGCGAGGTCGGCGCGGTGCCCAAGCCGGTGAACCGCACCCAGCCCGTCTCCCGCAGCGTCGCGAGCGTGGTGCCCGGCGGAAGCGTCCCGATCACGGCCGAGTCGCGGACCGCCTCGTCCAAGATCGCATCGTCGCCCGCCAGGGCGCCGTTCAGCGTCAGGTCCTCGTAGAAAGTATCCATCCGAACCGATCGGCCATCCTCCCCCTTTACTTCCAAAATCCCGCGGGCCACGGCGCGTTCAGAGAGCTTGCGCGCGATCAACAGGGTGACCTGGTACTCGGAGAGGGATTCCCCTTGCGGTTCGACGGCCTTATCCGCCAGAGCGAGGTACATCATGTCGTGCACCGAGTAGTCGAAGTTCGTCTTCTCGTGATGTTGCGCCACGGGCAGGACGAAGTCGGAGTAGAGCGCGGTGGTCGAGAGACGAAAGTCGAGCGTGACGATCATGTGGAGCGTCGGCCACAGGTGCTCGAGGAGCATCCGCTGGCCGCCTCGCTGCATGCGCAGCGGGTTCCCCCCGATGTTGAAGAGAACACGGTGCGGCTTCTCCACGGTCGGATGGTCTTGGCCCTTCCACCAGCCCTTCTCCAGCGCCTCGTTGACGTAGTCGTCGAAGCGGCGCTTCATGCCGGGGTCGTTGTGGGAGGGGTTGTTATATACTTCGCGGTAACCGCACTGGTTGTACCAGAAAAAGAAAGGCGAGGTCGCGCCGAGCTTCAAGCCTCCCTCGGAGGCGGTCTGTGCCAAGAGGATTTCTCGGGTGAGCGTGGGATCTTCGGCCAGGGCCGCCTGGATTCTCTGCTCCTCGGCTCGAAACATCTCTTCGGTGACCTGCTGACCCGCTCGTGGCTTCATTGACTGGAGGTAGGGCCCATCGAACATGCCTGCCCCTATGCCGCGAATGCCGCTGCCCTTCCGTCCCCAGTTGCCGGTGAGCGCGATCACCAGACACATGGCCCGCTCCATCAGGTCGCCGTGATACGACTTGCCTGTCGTCCAGCCGGTAATGATGCGCGTACGCTTGCTCGCCACCTTGCGTGCCAGCTGACGAATCCTATCGGGATGGACGCCGCAGATGGCCGCCGCGTCTTCTGGTGCGTAGGCGTCGAGCCGGCCGCGCAGCAGCACGAATGCCGGCACCACCTCGACCTCGGTACCGTCCTTCAGCGTGGCGCGGTACGTGCCATCCAGCGCCGGCTCAAGCCCTGCAAGATCGAGCGTCCGCGGCGCCTCGGCGATCCGCCGGCTGCGGGTGTCGAAGAGATGGAATACCTCGTCGGATCCGCCCTCACGGACGTCGCACTGCCGCAGGAAGCGGCTGGTGTCCGCTCGCACCAGCAGGCCGAGGTCGGTCTGTTCGCGCACAAACGGCTCATTGACCAGTCCCTCGTCGACGAGGACACGGCACATCGCCAGGGCCAGCGCGGCGTCGGAGCCGATCCGGACGGGCACGTATTGGTCGGCATGAATCGCCGAGGGGCTGTAGTCGGGCGCGATCGTGATGATCTCGGCACCGTTGTAGCGCGCCTCGGTCAAGTAGTGGAAGGTGGAGATGTTGCTTTGGGCTGGATTGTTGGCCCAGATCAGCACCAACTCGGAGTGAAACCAATCGTCATGACTGGAGCACGAGCCGTAGCGTCCGAACGTGATGAACAGCCCGGGGGCAAGATCACTGACCTCGGCAAGGACGTCCGAGACCGTGGCCCCAAGACGTAAAAAGATGTTGTTCGCGAGGGCCATCGTCTGAATGCCCCCCTCGGTCGTGCCCGGACGCAGGATTGACCGGGGCCCCGATTCCTCGATGGCTTCGAGCATCGCGTCGGCGATTTCGGTCGTCGCCGCGTCCCAGGAGACGCGCGTCCAGCGGCCTTGGCCGCGCTCGCCGGCGCGGCGCATTGGATACATCACGCGATCCTTTCCGTTGAGCATCCGGCTCCACGCTGCTCCCTTCTGGCAGCCGGTGGGGTTCATGTCGGGGACTCCGGGCTCGATCGTCGTGAAGGTTGCCGCTGGTTCCTCTCGGACGATACGACCGTCCCGGACGAAGACGCGGTAGGGGCAGTTGGCCGGATAGCAGTCGACGCAGTGCGTGCCCCAGGTCACTTTGTCCCACTTCCACTTGTCTCGATACCTGTCTGCCCAGGTCACAGTCTTCGGATCGATCACTGCGTTTTCTGCGTGGCTCATGGCAGGTTTCCTTTCGTGGGTTCGCTCGTCCAATCGATCTCGGCTGGATCGCGGTGGAGGTGGCCGAGGGCGTCCTTCCAGTGGTACAGAATGAGGGTGTCCAGGAGTTCCGACGAGTCGCCGCGCCGCCGTTTCTCGAGCTGCTCCTTCAGGGTCGCGAGCGCCGTATGGACAGCGGGACCGAACAGCGACTCGAGGTACTCGGGTCGAATGCGGCTACCCTTCTCGTCCAGGCTGCCATCCGGGTTGAGCAGTGCCGGCGCCAGCGGCGGCACATAGTAGACGTTGGACTCCACGCCGAACTCGGGATGCAGCGGGAGCGCCACGTTCCACTGGCGCACGAGCATGCGGACGGCTGAGCTTTCGTCGTCGAGAAAACCCACGAACGCCGCCCGCCCCGGGCACTGTCGCACGCATGCTGGGGCAACGCCGTGGTCGATACGCGGAAAACACCCGATGCACTTCTGGGAGACCCCGCGCAGCGCGTTGAAGTGGATCTTCTTGTACGGACACGCCTCGATGCAGGAGCCATCGCCGTGGCAGCGCGCTTCGTCGATGAGGACGATCCCGTCATCCTCGCGCTTGAAGATTGCGTCGTGCGGACAAGCTTCGACGCAGGCCGGTCGGGTGCAGTGCGCACACAGACGCGGCAAGTAGAAGAAGTAGGAGTTGGGATACTGGCCGCCGCCGCCGCCGCCGCCCTCGTCCTCGTCCCAGTTCATTCCCCAGCTGGAATTTCCGCTGATCGCGTGCAGGTGGGCGTCGCGGCCGCGGCCACCCTTCAGCACTTCGTCGTAATTGAAATCCCAGGCGCCACCGATTTCTTCCGCAGTTGGCCGGCGGCCGAGCTGTACGCGGCCATCAACGTACCCCCCACCCATCGTTTCCCAGTCGCGGGGCATCCCGCGCCCGGGCTGCGTGTTGACGGTCATCCACCACATCGACTCGGTACCCGGATCCTCCCCGGGCCAGAGCACCTTGCAGGCTACCGAGCAGGTCTGGCACCCGATGCACTTGTTGAGATCGAAGACCCATGCGAGCTGCCGCTTCGACTGCGTCAAGGTTCCCATCGCTTTTTCTCCTTCCCGGAGATTCTCCGTGACAGTGGCACAGTAAATCAGCGAGATACGCAGCGTGAATGGTGTACCCGGACAGAAATCTGATATTTTCGGACAATGGTGGCGAATTGATGCGCAATTGGAAAGCTCGCGGGGTCGGAAGCGTCCAGCTGCTCGTGAGCTTGGGCGCTGAGCGCGGGGTCTTGGCAAGCGATTGTCTGCGCGGTTCGGCAATCGCGGTCGACAGCCTCGAGGAGCCGTTCTTCGAGGTCGAGGCGAGCCAGGAACTCACGGTCGTGCGCAACCTCCTGCACCACCTCGCCCACGTCCCGGGCATCGGACTCGAAGCTGGGCGGCGATACCGGCTCACGGGCTACGGAATCCTGGGCTACGCGCTCCTCAGCAGCGGCTCCCTGCGCAGTGCGATCGATTTCGCGGTTCGCTACCTCGATCTCACCTTTGCCTTCAATCGCTACCAAACCGAGAAGCTGGCCGAGGGGCTCCGGATCGTGTTGGACGATCGTGACGTTCCCGAAGATTGCCGGCAGTTCCTCGTCGAGCGCGATGCTGCAGCGACCGTGGCCCTCTTGCGTCAGCTATTGCTGAAACCGTTTCCCCTCCACCGGGCAAGCTTCCGCTTCGAGCGACCATCGTACGCTGCGCGTTTCGAGGAGTTCTTTCTCGGCCCCGTTTTCTTCGGAAGGCCCGTTCACGAGATGGTGATCAGCAACGAGTGGGTGGACCAGCCGCTTCCGCAAGCCGACGAGCGGACAGCGCGGCTGTGCGAGGAGCAGTGCAGAGAGCTGCTCGATCGGCGGCGCGTGCGGGCGCGCATGTCGGAGCGGGTCCGTCAACATCTCCTGCGGCCACGGGGCGCCGCCCAGATGGAAGGGCTCGCAGCGGAGCTGGGAATGGCACCGCGCACTCTCCATCGGCACCTCGCCGCCGAAGGAACCTCGTTCCGGCAGCTGTTGGACGAGGTGCGTCAGGCCCTGGCTGAGGAGATGCTCGCACACCTTATGACGGTGGATGAGGTTGCCGAGCGCCTCCGTTACTCCGACGCGTCGAGCTTTGCCCACGCATTCAAACGGTGGAAGGGCATCTCCCCCAGGACGTATCGCCGGCAGACCGCCGACGCGTCACGGCGCGACTGAGTTGCCTGTGTGTGCCGAATTGCTAATTCTGGGGAAATCAGTAATTCGCCACACACACGGGCGGAAATTCCGCTTTCGCTCCCAAGTAGAGCGGAGCCAGGCGCTGCAACAGCGGCACCGCGCCGCCCTCCGCAATTCGGGCGCGTCCATACGCGACGACGTATTCGCGCATTCCTTCCTTGCTGGTGTTTTGGCCGATGAAGGATAGCGCTACGCGTGGGTCGCGCCGAATGTTCTTGATCTTCTGATGAAGCGCCAGGTGCCCGATCACGAAATCCTCGCCCTCAATTCCGACCCATATAACCGTGACTTGCGGGCTGCCGTCCTTGTTAAGGCGATTTTGTTGCAATCGACACTCAGGGCCGATATACTTGAATTGTGGGCAATCCAGCGGTGAGGATAGCGACGATGAGCCGAGCAAGCGAGGTGCGCCATGAGCGCCGCGCATGTTCGCTCGTGGCTTTGTGTTCTCCCAATCGACGGGAGATTTAGCATCGTGCGCATCGTGTTTTCCGATGAAACCGAGCGCGGGCCAAGTGAAACCATCGCCGCGTTTGCTGCGGTGATGATGAACATAGATAGCCAGCTAGAAGCGGTCGATGAAGATTTCGACCGTCTGCCTAAAGGCTGGCGGATGCGTCGTGAAGTTAAGGGTCGCGAATTATTTAAAGACATTCGCAAAGGCCGTGGTAAGGATTCAGGCGCGACACTGAAGGCAATCTGCGCGATACCAATAGCGCGAGGGATACCGATCTTTTCGGGGGTGATCCACCGACAAGGATTTGAGAAAGTCAAGCGAGAATTATTCGGCGAGCAGCATAATTGGTCAGCGTATGATGTCGCTTTTGCGGTCTGCTTAAACAGCGTCGATTCTTACCTTGAAACTCTTGTCCCTTGGGAAAAGATTCTCTGGATTTCGGATGACGCACGAAATGAAAAAACCATGAAGGAAGCGCTATTTATACAGAAGGTGTTAGCGCAAAGTAACATCATGCAGAAACTTGGCGGTGCGGCCGCGTTTAAATCCCATATTGTTGATCCGATCTATTTCGGTCGTTCGCATGAATCCCGCGCGCTTCAGCTTGCCGATATTTGCTGTTCAGTTATTGTCGGCCATCTGCTCGGCGATCCAATCGCCGAAACCTACTACGCCCAGATCAGGCCGCGATTAGTGGCCGAACCTGTCGCGCTTTATAAGGATTGGATCAAGTAGGCTTACTTGAGGCGCGCATCGTCAGTCGCGACGCAAACGGCGACGCCCATCAGGGTGGAAATATCCTTGCGCGTCAGCATCGGTCGCGAATCATTCTTGTATCGCGGTTTCCGCGTCTGCTTGTAGAGGTCATCTAAATCGTAATCAGCGCGCGCGCTCTCACAGTCTTTGGCAGAATCAAAACTTGAAATACTCTCCCACTGCGAAAGCGGCGCGTGAGGTCGAAATTGAAAGACTTTGCGACTATCGAATCGCGCAGGGGGGATCATCAGATACCAGCCGACAAGCGCGAGCGTGGCAGCGTGGCGGGATTTCAAGAATTTAGTCAGACGTTAATGGGCGTGCGTTGAATTCATTGAGTTGCCGATTAGCGCGCTGGAGAGCCCTTTCTGCACCCAATAATTCGATTTGTGCATCTTCGACCGCTCGCTGGCGATCGCTCACGACTTCTTGCGCTCGCGCGCGTTTTTCCGCCACCGCAAGTTGCTGATCTGCGTATTTATTTATTGTGGCCTCAAACGCAGTGGGGTGATTTGGATCGGAATTACAATGTTGATATAGCTCGTTCTGTTTCTCAGCCAGCGCTTGTTCTTGGTCAAGGAATTCGTCTCTCCGACTTTGCGCTGCTTTGAGCGTTAGCTTCGCGCGGTCGAGGGTAGCCCGGAGCATCTCGACTTTTCTTTCCGCTTGTTTCCTAGCCTCGACCGCATCCGCGCGCGATTCCCTGATACTTTGAATCACACTTACGCTTACCACGGTTTCTATACCTCGACTTAAGATTTCGTTTGCACTGGAATGATCGCCTTTTTCAGCAACCTATCGAATTTACGAAGATCGGCGCCGGTTAGATGGTTAAGCCCTTCCTTTATGCGCGCGTCTTCGGCGAGCTGCTTTTCGCTTGGAACGTATTTTTTGCCGGCCGTGCGCTTTGTGGAAGCCACCCCGATACTTTAGCGCGTTCAAGTCTGAATCGCTAGTTACTGCACGTCGCAATCAGATCAGCGAACGCATTCGGGTTATTTCGTTGATTGTAGCGCCATGAAAACTCGTTCAGGTACAGCGGCAGATAGTCTTTGCTGACTTTGTGGTACGACCCCATGATGCCGCGCTTTAGAAGACTCCAGAACCCCTCGATGGTGTTTGTGTGAACCGCGCCGACAACGTATTCGCCCGCGCTGTGCCGCACGACGCGATGCGGGAGATCGCGAGCGAGCAAATGGTATCCTCCGTGTTCATCAGTCGAGACTAACGAAACATTTGGCCCAACTGCGGAATGCACAAACCCGTCAAGGGTCGCGGTATCGGTGTTCTCGATCACTTTTGCGACCACCATTCCCTTGCGTGCAATAGCGCCGATGACGGCGACCTTTCCGGTTCCGCCAGTACCAACGTGCTTGCGCTTGCTGGCGTGTTTATTCCGCTCTTTCCCGCCGACGAAAGTTTCGTCAACTTCAACTTCGCCGCCGAGCGAGAACGCATCGCCTTTCATCGCAGCGCGCCAGCGGTGGCAGATATACCAACAGGTGCGCCAGTCAGTCCCAGAGCGCTCCCCGAACACCATGCGCCGGACCTGTAGCGAGCTAAGACCCTTTTTCGCAGTGAGCATCAGGAAGCCGATCTTAAACCACAGAGTCAGCGGAATCTTTGTATCCTGAAAGATCGTGTGGGTGATTACGCTGAATCGGTAGCCGTTGCGCCCGCCGCAATCTTTATTCTTGCACGCCCAATGGAAGGGCCGCGCCTTGAGCGCATAGACCCCTTCCTTGCGGTGGCAGCGCGGGCAGCGCACGCCATCCGGCCACCGCTTAGCGGCCAGATATTCCTTGCAGGCTTCCTCAGTCGCGAACATCCTGTCGAATGATGCTAGGTTCTGCATGAAGCCTATTTAAGCACACGCACGCGCGAGTGTCAACAGCAACAAAATCGCCCTTGTTAAGTGTAGTCAAATGAGCGAGCGGCGCCTTGGCGATCTCGTCGCGTACCGATTGCGGAATTTTCATGTGAGTATCTCCATGAGACGAAGCATTAACGGAGATCGACTTAATGGCAAATCATCTCGGGGGCGAGACCCAACGCGCAAGCAGGCCGAGCGATCCGCTCTGACCCGCCTCGGGTACGGCCGTGACAAGCTCGGATCTTCGATCGCTCCCAGCGTAGCGGGACCGTTCTCTATCGTAGGCACCGGCGTCCCTGCCGGTGCCCCGTCCGGGCCAGCGCCGACACCGTTCGGCAAGGCTCGGGGCAGGCTCCGGCTGGCGCCTACGCCACGATTACGTCCGCGTTGAGCGCGCTTTAGTTCATTAGTTGTTGCGTTTGGGAGTGAACGGGAGCGGCGTGGCGGCAGGGTTTTGCGAACAGAAGTCCTGGTGTTCCTGACCAGCATCCGTCCAAAACGCCGTATCCGCCGGAACGGCCCTGCCACTAAAGTCCTCTCCAAGCGCGCAGTGACAGGTGACTACCGGCACGCTATTGATCAATCTCACAGAGTCACAGGCGAAGCCGAAACAATTGACACTTTGGTCTCCGAGATGAAGGTCTGCCGGGCAAATCTGCCTCTTGGCGCGGGCTAAAGGACCCCACTGCACCCAACCGTTCATAGCCTGCGGAACGTACTTCGCGCTCGACCAAATGGACCAGACTTCATCCGGGGATGGCGGCGCGCAAGAACCACTCATCTGCCCCCCATTCACGTCGGCGGTAAACCGGCCGTAAATCACCGGGCAGGTGCAATCAGCCTCCGGGAACTCCGCCGTACCGTCGCCGATGACGTTCACCGTGACCGTCCCTCCGGTCGGCGTGCAGGTCGAGGCATCACACAGGGCATAATTACCGAAGCAGGGCCTATAGTGATGACCAGATGCGGCCGCGGCGACCCAATCGAAGGGCGCACACACGACAAGGATCGAGCACAAGCCAAATATTAGCGTCGCCCGGCCAACCCCCGCGAACAACAGCGCCAACCCCAACGGTTTCGACCTCTCACTTACCTCGCCCACAAGTCCCTCCACACCGGGGAAATCACCCCATTTCCAGGCGCTTATATACGGGAAACCTTCTTGTCGCAATGCAGCCTGCTAGAGAAAGCTCTTTTAGCTGAGATTTCCGTTTTGACTCTCCGTTTCCAACTCCTGCATAGGCCAGACGACCTCTTTCTGCAAGGGTTTCAGCCGGTTTGGGTCCACGGCCTCTCAGCGGCGCCGGAAGGAGCCGGTTTCGCCTCCGGTGAGCACGCAACGCCCGGAGATACCCTTTCCCCGAACGGTTCCGCAAACACTTTTCCCTTCGCCCCAGCGGCGTCATCGAAATTCCCTTCCCTCTGCGCCGCGCCTCATCCCCCCGGCGACGGCAGCGCCGCGATCTTCCGCAGCATGCCGGCAAACAGCCGCCGCGTCAGATGCCCCTCGGCCAGCAGCAACCAGTAGTAGCGCGCGTGCTTGACCAACCGTCCGCCGGTTTTCACCAACCGCTGCTGCAGGCTGGTCAGCGACCAGGTGGCGACCCGCGTCGGCAGCGCCAGCCGCCGCCACAAGTTCCCGAGGTTGTAGGCGATGACACTCAGCCAGAGCCGCACCTCGTTGGCGCGGAAGCGATGGCAGCTAAGCCGCGTCATCTTGACCGCCTGCTTGCCTTCCTTTATCCACTGTTCGGCCGTGCCGCGCTTGTTGTAGAAGCGCACCACCGCCCGGCGTGAAGTCCCAAGATTGGTCACGATGAACCCCACGCGGGGGAACAACTCCCCGCAATGGAACTCGACCTTCGCCACCACCCGCCGGGCTAGCGTCCAACTCGCCGCCTGATAGAGAAAACTCTTGTACCGCACCACCGGCTTGTAACTCGGCCGTCCCACTGGCCGCGTCAGCAACTCCGTAATGTTCCGCTGCAGATTGTCGTTGGCAGGAAGGCGGATCGCGTACTGCACGTCCCATTCTTCGAGCGCCTCGTAGAGCTCCGGCTTGGCGAAGGCGGCGTCGCCGCGGAAGGCCACCTCTTTGCACTGCGCCTGCTGCCGGTCGATCTCCGGCAGCAACAGTTCCTCCCAGCCTTCGGCGCTGTGGACGTTGCCGGGCCGTAGCTTGGCGGCCAGGCAGTCGCCCTCGCGGTTGAACAGCAGCAACGGGTGATAGCAGGTGGACTCGAAGTGGCCGTTGTACGCACTGTGTTCCTGCCGGCCATATACCGGGATTTCTGTGCTGTCCATATCCAGCACTACCCGGCGAGGTGAATCGATGGCTTCCGCCTTGGCGATCAACTCCCGATTGAGTGCGGCCAGCCCGGCAAGGTTTTCCTCCTGCGTCAGTACTTCGGTCTCGAACGACTGCAGGCGCGAGGTCAACGCCGCCCCGCGCTCCCATATCTTCTCCGAACCGATCAACCGGAAGGCCGGATCTTGAGAAAGTCGCTCGGCGTCGTTCACATCCTCATACCCCGCCAGTCGGCTGTAGACCGACTGCCGCAGCAAGTCGACTAGAGGTAGCTGGGTGTTCTTTCCGCGCGCGTCGGCCAAATGCCGTTCAATAAGTTCCCCGAAGCCCAAACGTTCGTCTAACTCCCGCACCAGGACCAAGCCACCATCCGAAGTCACCGCTGAACCTTGGAAATCGACCTTCAACGAGCTATTAGAGGAGAGCTGAAAGGGCCGATTTTGTGCCTCACCCACCGCCACTCCACCTCCTCACCGTCCCCGATCGCGTCCAAATCTACGTCTGTCAATAGGTCTGCTAGCTCGGTAGTGGGTCAGTTTGAAATCCGGCGCGGTTCGGCGATGCGTCCGCGCGTGCTCTGTGCAATACTCTCGGCATGGCGGAGAGACGAAGAAAACGGCCACGCGATCCATTAGCGTTAGCGAAAATGATCGGCGATATTGCCACGGGCCAAGCGTCCGATACCGAACCGGACAAGCGGAATCCCGCTGCGGTCGAGATGGGGCGCTTGGGCGGACAGAAGGGCGGTCGAGCGCGAGCGGAACGGCTCACGCCAGAACAGCGCCGGGAAATCGCCCAGAAAGCGGCACAAAAGCGCTGGTCGAAGTGAATGCACTTGATTTCCGTTTGATTCTGGTACAAGTGTTTGGGACGGGGGCGGTGGGATTCGAACCCACGAGCCGCACGAACGGCTGGCGATTTTTAGGACCGCTGCGATCAACCAAGCTCCGCCACGCCCCCGTATTTTTCATCCTTCTTTCAATACCCTGTCCAATTCCACCAGCGCAGCGACGTGATCTTTGGTTTTCAGTGGCGCTTGTGAATAGTAGATATTTTCGGCATACGGTACACCAGCCCGCCGATCTACAATAAAGTTTGTTGCGAGAGTCGGCGGACTAGTGAGTCTGCTATTGTCATAGAAGAGATACACCGCGCTAGGTTCGTAACTCGGACAGGCCGTGAAACCATAGCTTCTCACTCTTTTTGTTATCAAATCGCAGACCGGACTAAGTAGCTTCAATTGTTCGGATATAGCCCGGTCTAATTCAAACTCCAACTGACTTACATACTGAGTAGGAAATACATGTGCCGAGCGGACTGAAAACGCAGAAGTAGCCCATTGAGCTAGGTCTTTCAATACGGCATCCGAATCATCTGTTCTAGTCCGGGTGGTCACGCTAACTGTTGTTGCCAACCCAGGCAAATTTTGGATTTGAAGACTCTCGATAGTAATCTCAAGACCATTCAAGTTGCATTTCCCCCAAAGGAAATTATTTGGCTGATTAGGGGGAGGATTGATCAACTCGGCACCTGTTGGAGTATGCCTAAAGTTGTAACGACTCTTAAGTCCATCGACGAGTTCAAAAATCGGCACGGTCGCGAAAATGGCCGCTGCGAAAGAGTCAATCGATTGCGCTCGAATGATCGTCTTAATATCCATCATGGCTGCGCCGCCTGTTCGGATGAGTCGTTTTGTCCGAGTTTTCTAAAATCAAAATTGCTTAGCTTTGGAATCTGAGGGCGCTGCGCAACCAATCGCCCAGAAGTATCGCCGGGTCTGGATGTTTCTACTTCGGCACCAGCGACCAGTTTAGCAATTGGCGTAGAAGACGGATCGTCTAGGTCAAACCCCATAGCTAGCAGCAAGCTTGTTACAGTATTGATCGTCAAATTGCCTGCCGCGCTTAGCAGGCGATTAATCTGGGCTGGCTCTTTTCCTAGGCGGTCCGCGATAGTCTTCTGACTCAGCCCAGATGCATTGAATACCCTCAAGAGAAAGGAGTGGTATCTGTTTTGATTGTTCCGGAGAAAAAAAGCGAGCGTCGTTTTTGGTATGGGTTCTTGTTCAATGGTGCTAAGCAAGATCGACATTTTTCGAGATATAGTCATGAATATTCGTGCTCCCTAGAATGTCGGGCGGATTTCCAAGCCCGAAGGTTTGCTGCCACTCAGCGAGACATTCATCCTTCAATCTGTCGAATCCTTTCGACTTAACCTCATTTCGTCTTGCAGGCCCACGCAATACGACAAATACGTCAGTGACAGCAAAGCGACCAAATAGTCGGAACTGTGGTTCTCTCTCGCGGATTCGAATTTCCCAAACATCATCGCGCGCCGGATCAAGTCGCGCCATTCGAGCGTCTTTGTGATCGAGCGTCAAGGCAGCCCTGATAAAATCCCCTAACATATAGACGTTGAGGTCTGTGTGAATTCGGTTGCTCTCGCGTCTCTCAAAGTATCTCGCCAGATCGGCAGTCATATAGAGTTTCCGCCGTTCGCTCAGAGGGACCAGGTGCGCGCGAAGTCCAAGCGGTTCAAGCAAATGAAGTGTCTGCCGTTTGCATAGTTTCTCTATTTCATCCAAAATTGACATATAAGTCAATCGGAACAGAGGTCCAAATGACGTGATTTAAATTAACGCATGTGCTTGACAGCCTAAGCAAAATAGTCTATTCTAAGACGATGAACAAATCATCCCCCGAGCGACGCGCTCAGATTCTCGGCATGATGGTCGAGGCCATTTCGATCCGCGCAATCTCTCGCATGACTGGCGCGAGCAAGAACACCATCGTCAAACTGCTAGCCGATGCTGGCAACGCGTGTGCTGAGTATCAAGATCGGACGCTCAAAAATCTACCCTGCAAGCGCATTCAGGCGGACGAAATTTGGAGCTTCGTCTATGCCAAAGCGAAGAACGTTCCTGAAAAAATGCGCGGTCAATTCGGCGTTGGCGACGTGTGGACGTGGACCGCGCTTTGTGCGGATACGAAGCTGGTTCCGTCTTGGTATGTCGGCACACGCAACGCGGACGTGGCGTGGACGTTCATGCAGGATTTGGCGGACAGGCTCAGGAACCGCGTACAGCTAACGACAGACGGCCACAAAGCCTATCTCGACGCTGTAGACGGAGCGTTCGGCACGTCTATCGACTACGCGATGTTAGTGAAGATTTACGGATCAGCGCCAGAAGCAGAAAAGCGATACAGCCCGCCGGTTTGCTTAGGAACAGAGCGGTCTGTGATTCACGGCACTCCTGATCCGGCGCACATCTCGACTTCGTATGTCGAGCGCCAGAATCTTTCGATGCGAATGGGAATCCGCCGATTTACGCGCTTAACGAACGCGTTCAGCAAGAAGCTGGAGAACCATATTCACGCGCTTTCGATCTACTTCATGCACTATAATTTTGTACGCATCCATCAGTCACTGAGAGTAACGCCCGCGATGGAAGCTGGCGTCACTGACCGGCTTTGGGATTTGACAGACATCGTGCGGATCGTGGACGAATGGGAAGTAAACCGTGAAAACGAGTGATGTAGTACCCATGCTCGCCTTCGCCTCTTTCGGACTCTGGTGGGTGGTCGCGCCTCGAAGCGTAATACGTTTCTACTGTCGGTTCTATCCAAGTCCGCGAAATGCTTTTAAGCGAACAACGCCGTTTAGGGTTCGATTGGCAGGGCTGGCGTGGGTAATTTTGGTCGCTTGCGCTACCATCTGGAGAGCATTTCGACCGCCGATTTCAAACTGAGAGCCTACCAAAAATCGACGGTCCCCGGTTTCGTCCGCCCTCGTCCGGCATAGTCCGCTCTGGTCCGCGATCCCGCTTCATCCTGTTTTGTTCCGGTTCATCCTGCCAATATCGTCTTAAATTCAAACTGACCCACTACCGCTAGCTCTTGCCACATTAATAGTACACTTGGAAAATGGAAATCCGGGATTAAATGAGTTTAGCGTGCCGACCTCTCAGAGTCACGAGAAACCGCGGGTTCGTTCAGCTACGCTTCGAAAAAACGAGAGGGACGTCCGCGGGACAGTCTTGGCCACACATTCCGCCGCAATATGCAGATTTTCTTCTCCCACGGAGTTTTACTCAAAGATGGGTGGCGCTCGCTTTCGCAGCCGGAGATTGATGAGATCTTGAACGATCTATTCAGAGTGGCGATCGGGGGACCAAAGCCATGTTTCTTGCGAGCGTCCGCGCTAGACCACAGGAGCGCAAACGATCGCTCCCCGGCGATCTCTTGATCCCCGATGCAGCGGCCACCGTCATGCATGCGGTGACGATCGGCGCGCCGCCGGAGTGTGTATGGCCATGGCTGGTGCAGATGGGGTCGGGGCGCGCTGGTTGGTACAGCTACGACTGGGTAGACAATGGCGCCCATCCAAGTGCGACCGAGATCATTCCCGCCCTTCAGCACGTCGCGCCGGGGGACGTGCTGCCGTCTCTGCCGGGAGTAAAAGACTCGTTCATCGTCGCCGACGTCCAGCCGGGGCGTGATCTCATCCTGAGCGTACCTGCGGCCGGCGGAGGTCTTGTGGTGAGTTGGGAGTTTTTCCTCGAACCGCTCGCTCAACGTCGGACGCGCCTGCTGGTGCGCGGACGGGTCAGCTTGTCAGCAATCATGTGAATCTCCCCCAGTAATTATCATTTGAAACTCCCCCACCTGACTTAGGAGGAGGAGAGCATGGAAGAGCAGCTGGAAGGAGTAGCTTTTCCGCCGATAGCAATGGGAGCGGCGGAGGGGCAGATGTTGCGCGCGGACCTGGTGCGGGAGATGGTGGCGCGGCGGGAGCGGGGCGAAAGCACGCGACAGATCGCGCGGGAGTTGGCGGTGGATCGGAAGACCGTGCGGCGCTGGCTGCGGATCGGCGGCTGGCAACCGCGGCAAGGCGGCGCGCGGCCGCGCGCGATCGATCCGTACATTGAGTTCATCGAGCGGCGCGGGCCAGAAGTGGACTGGAACGGAGTGGTGCTGCATCGGGAACTGGTGGCGCTGGGGTTCAGTGGCAGTTATCAGCAGGTGCAGCGCCTGTTAAAGCCACGTCGTGATCGCCGGCGTTGGCAGGAAGCCGCGACGGTAAGGTTCGAGACTGAGCCGGGCGAACAGGCGCAGGTCGACTATGGTCAGCTGCAGGTCTGGATCGGGGAGCAGCCGGAGACGGTCCACCTGTTCGTGTTCACGTTGGGTTATTCCCGGCGCCTGTTTACCCGCGGATATCGCAACGAGCGGCTGGCCACGCTGCTCGACGGCCACGAGCGCGCGTTTCGCCATTTTGGTGGTGTGACGCTCAGCTGTCTGTATGATAATCCGCGTACGCTGGTGCTGGGGCGGCGCGAGAACAAGGTGCTGTGGCATCCGTTGTTCGAGGATTTCGCACGCTACTATGGTTTCACGCCGCGGGCCTGCCAGCCCTACCGGGCGCGCACCAAGGGCAAGGTCGAGAGCGGGGTGAAGTACGTCAAGCGCAACGCGCTGGCGGGCCGGCGCTTCTCCTCGTGGGAGGAACTCAACGGCTGGCTCGAGCGCTGGAGTGGCGAGGTCGCCGACCTGCGCATCCATGGGACCACGCACGAGCGGCCGATCGATCGCTTTGCCCGCGAGCAGCTGACACCGCTGGGGAGCCGCCCGCCATATCGCTACGAACGGGTGCGGCTGCGCCGGGTGGCCAACGACGCCTTGGTGGCGGTCGGTGCGGCGCGTTACTCAGTCCCGGTCGAATACGTGGGACTGATAGTCAGTGTCCACGAGAGCACCGAGCATTACGAGATCTTCCACCAGGATCGACTCGTCGCACGCCATCAGAAGGCCGCGCGTTACAGCGTGCTGATGGAGCAGGCGCATTACGCCGGACTGCTGCGCGTCGGCCGGCGCAACGGACCACCGTCGCCACCGCGTTTCGATCCGAACTTCGGGCCGCTCGGCGAAGTGATGGTGCGCGATCTAGCGCTCTACGAGGCCGCCAGCCAGGGCGAAGGAGGTGGCGCGCAATGAGTACCCCGCAACTCGAACGCCTACGCGAACACTGTCATCAGCTGCGGCTCTATCAGGTTGAGAACGAACTCACCGCGCGCTTGGAGCAGGCGGCGAAAAAGGAAATTTCTTACGCCGAGTTCCTCGACGAACTGCTTTCGCTTGAGGTTGGCTCGAAGGCCCAGAAGCATCATCAGATGCGGATCGCGATGGCGCGTTTCCCGTTCCAGAAGACCCTGGAGAGCTTCGACTTCAAGTTCCAGCCTTCGATCGATCCCAAGCAGATCCGGGAACTGACGACTGGCCGCTACATGGAGAGCGGCGATAACGTCTTGTTCCTCGGTCCGCCTGGCGTGGGGAAGAGCCATCTGGCCGTGGCGCTCGGCATGAAGGCCTGCGAGCACGGCGTGCGCACCTTGTTCAGCAGTGCGACCGCGCTGATCGCCATGCTCGGCAAGGCCTTGGCCGAAGGCCGACTGGAGGAACGGCTGAAGATACTCAGTCAGCCTCAGCTTTTAATAATCGACGAGATTGGCTATCTGCCGATCGACCGCCAGGGCGCCAACCTGTTCTTCCAGCTGGTCTCGCGCCGCTACGAGCGCGGCTCGATTATTATTACCAGCAACCAAAGTCTCGGTGCCTGGGGTGAGGTGTTCGGCGACCCGGTGATCGCCAGCGCCATCCTCGACCGTCTCCTCCATCATTCGATCACGATCAACATCAAAGGCGAAAGCTTCAGACTCAAGGAGAAGCTCAAGGCCGGACTGCTCAAACCTAAACTCGAAAGCCCGGCCGACGCATGAACCTGATGGCTTCTACACGGAGTGGCGAGGGGGAATCCCCCTCGCGCTCCCCCAGCAGAACTAAACCGGTGGGGGAGTTTCAAATGATAAATGTGGGTGACTTTCGGATGATTATTGACACCTCCGACCCTGCCCGAACGTCCGCTCGCAGACGATGCACCGTTACCGAATGCGCCTGATGCTATAAGTCGAGGACTCGTCCATGACGCCTACGGCAAAGCCATCATGCACGGTGCAGCCGGGGCCGCATTTCTAGATGGTGGTGTGGTTTGCAGCGTCCGCTTCGGCGACGATGCGGCAGGTGGACGAATTGACGGTGTCGTTGGCAACAGAATTGCCGTCGAAGTGGAGTCGCGGACCCCGAAGCAGATCCGGGGTGCGGTTTTGGACCTTCTCTTTCATCCTTATCCCTGCAAGCTCCTTCTCATAATTGCCGGTCATCAAAACGATGCCCGTCAGGCGGCAAACCAGTGCAGGTACATACTTGCTGAGCGGGTTGCGCCTGAGAATTTTCAAGTCGTGCTGTTGTCCGGCAACGGGAGAGATCGCCGTGTGGCTGAGGACGTGACATTAGTTCAACAGGCTTTGCAGGCTCTGGGATGGAGGAGCAGCGCGACCTCAGAGACAAGGTGACTGCGCCCTACCCTGTTACGCTCCTCCTGCGTGAATTTGTGCGGGCGGAGGGACTCGAACCCTCACGAGCCGTTAAGCTCAACGGATTTTCATACCGTCTACGGCTTTCGCCGCCCGGACGCGGCGCTCTGAAACGCGCGCGTCAGGTTTGCGGTCTGGACTATCCCTTCACCGTCCCCCGGAAATCCGGGGCTTAGGTGCTGCCCGTCTAGTCTCTACACCTTCCCGGAGCGTTTGCTCCGGGCTTGGCTCGGGATTGCCATTTCAGGTTTCCCCGAATTTGGGCAGTTCTGCATCGCCGGTTTCCCAGGCGAGCACTCAAGTTTCCTTAAGTCCGTAGCGTCTGCCATTCCGCCACGCCCGCATGGCTGATCATGTATAGCTTTTCTCGTCGGGCAGCGAAATGTCAGCGTTGGTTTTGATTCAAGTCTTCGGCTGGTTTTCTTTCTTTTTTGGCTTCGGCCTCATGATGTTGATGGCGGCGGCGTCGAGGTTGGTCTTGATGTGTGACGCATAATATTTTTCAATCATCTCCACGCTGGTGCGGCAGTTTTTGGCGATCTGGTAAATGTCGGCGCCTTCCATCAGCCGCAGACATATATATGTGTGCCGGAGGCTGTAGGCCGTTCGAGGCCGCGCTTCACGATCGACCCTGAGATGTTCCTCGTCAAGAATTGTCTTGAACAGCTCGCGCTGCCACTTCGGAAAAATAAGGTCTGTCGGCTCCGGAAGTCGCAATTCTCCGGATCCGTTCGTCGTGGAGTTTGCTCCGTTGTTGTCCTTGGCTGCGTGGTCCGCGCGCGCCGGACGGGGTCTGGCCTTCAATCTCTCAAAGGGGAGGACAGCGCCGGGCATGCTCTTGCAGTAGCCGACACCGCGCTTGCCGCGTACTTCGATCTCAAGGATTTTGTGGCCGCTGCCCTCGTCTTCAACGATCGTCACGTCCCGGAATTGAAGCCGCCACGCTTCATCCGGTCGCAGGCCGGTGTTGGCCGCGAGCAGAACGAAGTCGTGAAGTTGTTCTGATTCCCATTTGAAGCGCGACATCTTCGGCTCGTGCGCGCGCTTGCGTGTCGCTTCGTAGAGCTTTTTGTATTCCTCGGGAGAGAACCAGGCCCGGTGCGAGATTTTGGGAGATGACCTGTACGGCTCGGAAAGGTCGGGAAGACGGTCGAGCCATCCCTGCCGGACGGCGGTTTTCAATGTCTGGCGGAGGGTCACGATTTCCTGATGCATGGTGTTGTGGGCCGGCGCCTTGCCGCGCTTCTTCATCGCCTCTTCAAGGCGATTGATACGATACTCCTGGACCTTGCCGGCGGTGATTTCCGAAAGGCCCAAGGGGCCGAAGAATGGCACCAGATGCACCCGCGACCGCCAGTGCTGGCCGTCGACATAAACCTTGCTGCGCTCGCCCCGCGTTATGACGTCGTACTCGCGCAGGAATTGTTCCGACGCTTCGCGGAAGGTCTTTTCGGTTTTGATTTCACCGTTGCGGAGCTTGCCTCGGAGTTGCAGGTACCAGTCCTCCGCAATCTCCTTGGCTTTGGAGAGGCTTTGTTCCTTGGTGGTGGTGCGGCGGTTTTTGCCGCCGAGATAGGTGGCACATTGCCAGCGGGGGCTGTTCGGGCGTTTGTAAACGTGAACCTTGCCGCCCAGGATTGTGTGGTGTTCGATCACTGAAAAATGCCGTCCGAACCCCCTGAAAGATAGCGGAATGTGTAAGGGTTGTGCAAGTCGAGCGAACGGATTTTTTGAGGTAAAAGACTTTTATTTCAGGGGATGATTTCTGATTTCTGATTTTGATTTTGGGATTTTAAGTCCTCTGCGTATGCCATTTCGCCACCCCGGCCCGTAAACGAACAAGATCGTTAAATCATAAAGACACCCGCGGGCGAAGATGGCGCATTGGACCGCCCACGCGCCCCCTGCCGCGATTCGGAGCGGCCGCGCAATTATTCCTTCTGTCCGGCGCGCGATGGATATATGCTCGATGCGGCGGCGGGCCGTGGATGCTGGCGGGTCGCCGACTGCATCGACGAACGGGCGGACTTCTTGCGGCAAAAAAGGTTCATCATCCTGGTTCTATCGGCGCTAGTCGTGTCGGGTTGCGCCGCGTACCGTCACTATGAAGCCTCGCGGCCCGAGGCCGTTAAAAAAACCGAAGCGATGCTGTCCGACGCGGGCTTCAGCACGATCAAAATCGACACTTCCGACAAAGTCGGGCTCGTGCAAGACCTCCCGCCGCACGAAATTCGCAGCTACGCGGCCCAATCCGGCACGGTCTACTGGTACTACGATCCTGACGTCTGCTCATGCGTGTATGAAGGACACCAAAACGAATTCGACCTCTACCAGATGGCGATGAGGCAGCAAAACGACACTGAACAGTATGCCGCCGAATCGGGGGACCAGGAAGTTGCCTCATTGAACGCCTTGAACGGCATGTTTTTTCCTCCACCGCTAATCTGGGTTGGCGGATTCCCCCCTGAACCCCATATTGGCCCCAGACCTGGACCCCGGCCGCTACCACCCCGCCGCGGCGCACGCTAAATGTAATGCGAGCAGTTCGAGCGCCGATGAAACCTCCGCCCATGCGCTGCGTCTATAGATCCGAGGCGAGCGGGTATGGACTTGCGTCGCGCCACGGATTGAAATGAGACTCTGAAACATCATTCGTGATGCTCATGAAAAATCGAACCGCGCCGGGGATGCATCGAAGCCCTGCTATCGGACTTCGAGCCCGTGCAATCGCGGCGGCAATCGCACTTTCCGGATGCGGTATCGCGCCGGCGCCGATCGAACATACCCCCAACGTCGTCGCGACTCCGCAGCAAGGCCGGTTGGCCATAAGCGTCGCGGCCGCTCCCACCGTCGGCGAGGTAACCCCCGTTTACGTGTCGATCGCGAACGGCACCGACGCGCCGCGCGCGGTCGTGCCAAGCCAGGTGTTCGCGCTCAACGACGCCGGCGAACGAGTCGCTCCTCTTCCACCGGGTGAGGCGGCGCGACAGGCCGGCAGTGCCAAGGAACTGGAAGGAGCGATACAAAGCGCCGCCGTCAGCGGCGTCGGGGGCGCCGCAGTGGGAGCAGCCGCGGGAGCCGTCGCCGGCGCGGCTGGTTCAGCTGGCGGCTGGGGCTTCAGATCTCCGGGCGCTGGCGCGCTAGTCGGCAGCGCGTTCGGCGGTGGATGGGGCATTCTCAGCGGTGCCGAAAAAGGCCAATCGAGAGCCGACCAGCAGGCCAATCAGCAGATCGAGGCGCTCTCACTCAAACCCGAGGAAGTGCGCAAGGACTTCACGGTGAGCGGCTACGTTTTCTTTCCAAAGGGACAGTACAACCAGGTCGAGATGCTACTGGTCGATCGCGAGACCGGAGACACCGAAATTGTCCGCGAACCCTGGCACTGATAGGATAGTCCGCGCCCTACAGCAGCGACGAGATAATCACGATTGCGCCCTGTCCTTGGCCCTTCTCAGCAGGATCGCAAATCACCGCCTTGCTGCCGATGAACTTCATGTCCGTTGGATCCATCAGACCCGCGGCGAACCCCCGGGCGATCCCTTTCTCCACTCGATAGACCTGGCCGTCGCGTTCGTTGTTGTTCTCGTAAGCAAATTTGCCGGTATCCGCGACCATCAACTCGTCACCGTATGAGCCGAAGTTTGACGGTGCCCACCCGAAGCCCGACGGACGGATGAATCCGACCAGGTAAACGTCGTCTTTCATCTTGCCGTCGGCGCCGACCATGCTGATGCGGCCGACCTTCGACACTCCAGCCCCCTTCGCGCGCATCCCGACCAGCATCGTGTTCGCCGCCTTGGAATCGGAAGCACGTGGAAATGTTATCGTGGTCAGTTCGAATACGACCGGTTTGTTGTAGGTGCCCAATGCGCTCGCCTTGCCCGACGAGTCGATCGAATAAATTGTCGCGTTGCCGCTGGTCGCCGCGTAGAGCTTGCCTGCGAACGGTGTCCCGGCCGCGCCGAATTCCAGATCGCGGCATTCGGTCGGGGCCGCGCCGGCGTTGGGCAGTTTGGCGAACGTGCTGAGCGCGCCCGACTTGTCGATTCGTTCGACCTCGCACGGCGCCTTGATATCGCCGGCTGTGGCGAGCACGAAAACATTGCCCTCGTATGAGCCGAATCCCGGCGGGGCGACTGCGACTCCGGCCGGGTTCTTGATCTTCGACTTGCCCGCGAGCTCCTTCACCTTGCCGCCGAACGTGACCGAGAAGACTCCCCCCGCCTGGTCGGACACCACCAATACGCCGTGGTTATCCTGCAGGAAGTACGGTGCGACGAGGCCGGGCGCCTTCAGCGCCTGGATCTCGAACGGTACTTCCACGTCCAGGCCCTTGCCCGCCGCGCTCGCGATCGAGTTGGTCACACTCGGCAACGCGGCGATCGTCAAGGCGGCGACACTCAACGCGGTGGCGAACGTTGAAAAAATTGAAAAACTACTTTTTCTTTTCGAGAAGTTCATCGAGTGCCTCGTTGACAACGTATTTTTCGTTCGGATCCCGGTCGTCCAGCTCGGACTTGCGGCGCGAGACCCACTCTGCCAGCCCAATCGTTGCGGCCTCCTCGGGATTCGAAATCCCCATCGCCTGCGCGACCCGCATCAGGTGCCCAAACAGCTCGTCGGGCAGGTCGATCTGAATTCTATTGCTCAAGCCGCTGTTACGATCCATCTTCCAGCGATTGTTCGCCCTTCCATATAGTCTTAGGTCGCGGCGCTCGTCAAAATGAATTTTGACGTGTCATCGCCGATCAAATACGCCGGCACCATCGTCGAGTACCTCGATCAGGGCCGGCTCAAGGCCGCCCTCGTCACCCGGGAACAGGAACGCCATCTCGCCGTGATCGATTCCGCCGGACACGAGCGGCTGGTTCCGCGCGATTTGGTCCTGATGCGCCATCCGGATCGACGCGCGGATCGTGAAGACGTCGCCGACGCCCTCGCCGACCTGGAACGGGAGCGCGCCGAACTGGCAGCCGAACTCGATCTCCAATTGCTGTGGGAAGTCGCCCAGGAGCAGGGCCGCAGCTTTTCCGCCGCAGAACTTGCCGAGTTGTTCTTCGGCCGGCGGTCGAATGCCGCCGCCTCCGTAATGCTCGAGGCGCTGCTCGGCGATCGGACCTATTTCGTCCGCCGCCACATGGATTTCGTGCCGCGCTCGCCCGATCAGGTCGAACGGCTGCGGATGCAGAACGATCGGATTCGGGCGCGCAGCGACGACTATCGTAAAATCCAAAAGCATCTGCGCGATGTTCTGGGCGGCGCCGAGATGCCGCCTGCCGAGGAAGCGGCCGCGCTGATCGAAGAGCTGACGCGCTATCTCAAGAACCCGTTCACGCGCAGCCGCGATATGACCCAGATGCTCGCGCAGGCGGCGCCCGACGTCGATCCCGCCGAAGCGGCTTTCGAAATTTTGGAGCGGCTCGGCGCGCTGCCGCGCGTACCGCGTTTCGCGTTTATCGCCGGGCTCAAGGACGAATTCAGCGACGCCGTCATGAAGGAGGCGGCCGAGGCGGTGCCTGGCCCACGCGCGATTTCCGACGGCGGATACGCCGTCACCGTGGATGACGATGACACCGTCGAGGTTGACGACGCGCTCAGTTGCGAGGCGCTCGCCGGCGGCGGCATGCGGGTGCGCGTGCATATAGCGCTGGTTGCCGATTTCGTCGTCAAGGGCGGCGCGATGGACCAGGAGGCGGCCACACGCGCAACCACGGTTTATCTGCCCGAAATAACCATCAGGATGCTTCCCGATCCGATTTCATGCCGAGCCGCGAGTTTGATTTCCGGCGAAGATCGCCCCGTGCTGACCACCGACGTGCGGTTGTCGGCCGACGGCGAACTCGTCGAAGCCTCGATTTATCCCGCTCGAATTCCAATCAAGCGCCGGCTCGACTACGACCAGGTCGATCGCATTATCGAGTCAGGGAGCTGCAGCGACGAGGCCGCCGCTACCATCTCCCGCCTGCATGCCGCCGCCAGCCAGCTTCGTCAGCGGCGCCGCACTGCCGGCGCAGTCCTCGTGCAGCGGCGCGAGGCGAAGGTCCGCGTGCGCGGTGACGACGTGGAAATCAGCGTGCTCGATAACGCGTCGCCGGGTCGCACGCTGGTGGCGGAGTTCATGGTGCTGAGCAATTTCGTCGCCGCGCGCTACGCCGCCGCGAACCGGATTCCGATCATTTACCGTGTGCAGCCGCAACTTGGCGGCGATCTGGCATCGCAGCGCCCGCGCCTGTCGCTGCATCCGGAATATCACGCCGGAATCGGACTCGACTTTTACGCGCAGTTGAGCTCACCGATCCGCCGCTACGCCGATTTGGTACTGCAGCGACAACTGTTGGGTGCGCTTACGAATCGCGATAACCAGGCGGCGATTTACACCGTCGATGAATTACTTACCGTGCTCGCCGGCGCCGAGAATGCGGAGGCTTCCGGTCGCGAGCTCGAACGGCGTGCCAAGCGTTACTGGACTCTCCGATACCTCGAGCGTCACGCGCTTGACGGCCCAATCCTTGCCTACGTCGCACGCGGAGGCCAAAGTGCGGAACTCGCTGATTTCGCCGTGCGCGGTACCTTGCACGGTGCGCCCACCTTGCCCAATCAGATGCCGATAATGGTGCAGGTAAGCCGCGTCGATCCGTTGCGCGGATGGCTCGCGTTCGATTTCGCCGGTCCCGCCGATGAGGCTTCGACAGGCGCGATCAGAAGCATCTGATCACCTCTTAGCCTGGCAGCCCCTCAGCCCCCTTCGCGACGCGCGACGTGCCGCTACCAAGATTCGATTGCATCAGCTTCCCGATTCCGCCGCACGTGTGTGGCGCGCGTACCCGCGCTGTGCCCGGCATTCATTGCGATATACCAGGGCGCGCTCTCGTGGACGCGAACCGCGCCCGCCGTATGACCGACTTTGGCCCTGGCGTGAGCGCCGAGCAGCGACTGGGTCGCCAGCGCCACGCCCATGATCAATCCGGCTACAATAGTCAACCGCATATTTGTTCCTGTCGAATTTTTCTCCGGTCGGTCGGCCTTCGCCGTGGCGACCGGAATTAGCCACGCCGGGCGCCCTTTCGGACGCCCCACTTCGTGACTCCCCTCTTTCCCCTTTGGCCCCCGCCTCTTCCCGCTACGCGGGCCGACAGGCCTACGTCGCTTTGAACCTATCCTGCTCCAGTCGCCAGCTATCGATTGATTCGATATTGAAGCGCCAGTCGCTGCCGACCTTGAACGCCGGCAGCCGTCCGTGCTTGAGCTGCCGATATATTGTCGACGGATGAACCTTCAGATAGTCCGAGAGTTCCTTAACCGTCAGTACGTGACTGCTTTCGTTTTTCAACATCTGTCAGCTCCCCTTTTCATATTCGCTTCATTGATTCGTGCGATTACCCAAACAACCCTTGAACAGGGTTAACGCAACATGCGTGCCGCAGGGATGCGGACGGAAATGTCAGCCGAATAAAGCGACCTGCGGCCAAAATTGACCGCCGCAGCCGGTAGGATTTTGGTGCTTCGGCAGAAAAATGCCGACCCACCGTGAACGCGACTCGTCAATGCCCGCCGTCGCGCTCTTGAGACACTCGTCGTCCTATTTTGACCGGCTCGAATCCGATCCTAACTGTGGTTCACCCCTCACACCTTGCCGATCAAGTTGCGCCCGGTCTCGCCAACGCCTTCGAGCAGCGCCGCTTCGTCCGCGCCGCGCTGCAGCAAGATCAGCCGGCTCACGCCCAGGTCGGCGAAGCGCTTGGCGGTGTCGCGATCAACCTTCACTCGCGGACTCGGAGTGATGCTTACCTCCAACTCTTCGAACCGACGGCCCGCCGCCTTGCATGCCGCCCGCAGCCCCTCGACGCACTTCGCCGTCGCCTCCAGGTCCAGCGCAAACCCGTACCATCCTTTGGCCAGGCGCGCCGCCCGGCTGAAGGCCTCGGTCGAATGCCCCCCGAAGACAATTTCCGGATGCGGCTTCTGCACCGGCCGCGGCATCGCATTGACGCCCTTGAACTTGATCCACTTGCCGCTGAACTCCGGCTTGGGCATCGACCACAGCGCGATCATCGCCGCCAGCCACTCCTCCGCACGCGCACCCTTGTGATCGAACGGTGCGCCAATCGCCTCGAACTCGGGCTTCAGATATCCAACGCCGATACCGAAGATCAGCCGGCCGTTCGACAGCACGTCCGTCGAGGCGAGCTCTTTCGCAAGCACCACGGGATTTCGCTGCGGCAATATGATGATGCCGGTTCCCAGGCGAATCTTCGTCGTGTGCGCCGCGATGAATGATAGCGCGACGGCAGGGTCGAGCATCGGGTAGTCCGCCGGCACCGGCGAGGGCGGCGCCTGCGGGTCGGGCAGGATTACATGCTCCCCCGTCCACAGGCTTTCGAACCCCGCATCTTCGGCCGCGCGCGCGACTGCGGCGGCACACTTGGGCAACGCACAAGCTCCGTTGTTGATTCCGAACAGTCCGAATTTCACGGATTTGACCCCCTCAGGTTGCTGGCTGTCATAGTTGAGACGCAGGGTACGAGCGGTCGAACGCGAAGGCAAACAAGATGGCCAAAAGTGGCCAGTGCACTAAGCGAGATGAAGCTTAAGAAACGAGAGTGCTCTGGCGGCGGGAGGCAAGCGGTGGCCTATTTGGTGGCAGGGGGCTGTGTGAGCGTTGGCGGGAGAACCAGTTGTCCGGTCGCGAGGTCATGCTCGACTTTGCGCGCGCGTTCGAGTGCGGCGGCGGGAATGCGCGATTCCAGCCTGGGGTTAAACACCACGCTCACCATCCCGTCCTGCATTCCAAATTCCAGCATCCCCGGATGAAAGCGCTTGTCTTTGACCTCGGTTGCGATTTTCAGGAAAGCCTGTGGCGTCGAAGTCACGGCGCTGGCCAGGACGACGTCCGGAGCGACGCCGTTCTGGTTGTCAAATACGCCGAAGGCGAAGACGTGCGCTTGTGCGGCCGCAATGAAGACGCCAAGGCCGGCCGCGTCAGCGTTGTGAATCAGCACGTCCGCGCCCTGGCTGATTTGCGCAAGCGCCGCTTCCTTGGCCGCACCGACGTCGTCGAAATTGCCGGTATAGCTGATCAGAATACGACCCTTAGGCTGTGCTGAAAGAAAGCCCCGCTTGAAGCCCTCGAAGAAGAGTCGTATCGACGGCAGTTCTATACCGCCGACGGCGCCTACGACTCCGGTTTTCGAGACACCGGCTGCCAGCACGCCTTCCACGTAGGTTGCCTGATCGACATTGAAGGTTATCGACGCGACATTGGCGGACGACTCAGCCCCGGAACTGACCACAAAGTAAGTGTTTGGAAAACTTCGCGCTACCTCGATGGCGGAATCGGTGTACTCGAAGCCGTGAGCGAAGATAAGGTCGAATCCGCGCGAGGCAAAGTCGCGGAAAGCGTCCTCGAAGTCGGCGGGCGACTTGGTCTGCACCAGGGCGGTTTCAGCGCCAAGCTTGGTCTTGATGAGCTCGAGTCCTTCATACGCGGCCGCATTCCAGCCCGCGTCGCTAACCGGTCCCGGCGTGAGCAGCGCGACTCGAAATGCAGAAGCGGGCTTTGCACCTGGCGCAGGATGGGAGGTGCAAGCTCCAAGGACACCTATCTGTAGGAGCACGAGAGCTATAGTCAGGAATTTCCACTTGGGATAAGTGCGGCGGCCTGCTGAATCCATCCCTAAGACACCACTAGCCGGCGTAAACCGTGCGATCCACGACACCCGCGTTGCGAAAGGCAAGCTGACGCTCGCGGCATTTGTTGCATTGCCCGCAGTGCTGAGCACCCTTTGGCGCCATGCAGGTCAAGGTCAACTCGAGCGGCAGGTCTTTGAACGTCCTGATCAGGTCGTCCTTATGGAGACCTCTCATCGGCGCCTCGACCATCACCTTGCGTCCCAGTCCCATGCTTAGTGCGCGGGCGAAGCTCTGGAAGAACTCAGGGGTGGCATCGGAAAAAGGGTTGCCGCCCAGCGATCCGATCGCGATGCGCCAGACGCCGTGCGTGCTGCCCCAAACTGCCGCCAACGCAATCAGTATGATGTTCCGGCCCGGCAGGTAGGTGTTCTCGTCGGGCTCGTCGGCGCCGGGAACGCTCGCGCCCGACACGCTCCAGTGGTCGCCGTACAGGACGTCGCTGGGCGCGGAGAGCACCGTTATCGGCATCACGTTGCGGTTGTCGAGCGCGTCGAGGAAGGATTGAAGGCCATCGAGCTCCATCGCTTCCCACCCGAAGCCGCATCGCACGTAGATCGGGTAAACTTTGGCGGCGGTTGCCAATTTCGCGATCAAAACCGAGCTGTCCAAGCCACCGCTCGCCAGTACTGAAATCTTGTCCAAGCTCACACTCTCTCTTCTCGTACTCTCCGGTCGCACTCTCTGGCTGGCTCAGATTGCCCGGCGCGGCTTTCGCGCAAGACCGTAGCACCATTGAAACCAATGGGGCCACTACCCGACTCCTCCTTGAAATAACGGCGGAATTATGCCAGAAACATTGGTGCGTCTCTAGACCGCTCGATTGGAGAAATTCATATGGAGAATCAAGAGATATTGGGATCTAGCGTAAGGCAATTAAGTGGAAATGAAGCGGAAACCAGCAGGGCTATTCAATACATCGTGCCTTCAAAATGGATCGCTTACGATGCAACCTTGCTGATCGACGAATTGTCCGAAGCGAAGGCTGGCGTTCTCTCTCTAATGCGGATTCCCTATCAGAGAGAATGGGCGAACGAACTAGAACAGATGCAGTTAAAGAGGGAAGTAGCTGGAACGTCAAAAATTGAGGGTGCGGATTTCACAGACCGCGAGCTAGATGCCGCGCTTCGCGAAAGTCCCGAGCAGTTGATCACCCGGTCGCAGAAGCAGGCGCGGGCTGCGTTGGACACTTACCGTTGGATCGCGACGTTAGAAGATGACCGGCCAATATCTCCAGAACTTATCGCGGAAATTCATAGACGTATCGTGACCGGTGCCGATGATGATCACTGCCAGCCAGGTGCGGTTCGAGCGAAGGATAGCAATGTCACATTCGGGACACCGCGCCATCGCGGCGCGAACGGCGGAGACGAATGCGTTGCGGCTTTCAAAGCACTGACCAAAGCCGCGGCCTCAGAGTATCGTCATCACGACCGTCTCATTCAGGCTTTGGCGCTTCACTATCATTTCGCGGCGATGCACCCATTTCAGGACGGAAACGGACGCACCGCTCGCGCCTTAGAAGCCCTTATGCTACGCCGTGCCGGACTACGAGATTCTCTCTTTATCGCAATGTCCAACTACTACTACGACCACAAAGATAACTACCTGAAAGCTCTGAGCGCCGTACGAGCGGGCAATCACGACCTGACTCCGTTCCTCAAATTTGGATTGACAGGCATAGCCAGTCAGTGCAATCGGCTTTTCATCGAAATCAGGACACACGTCTCAAAGGCTTTATTTCGCGACGTGATGTACGACCTATTTGACCGGCTGCAAAGTACTCGACGTCGGGCGATGGGTGCACGCCAGATCGAGATTTTAAAGGTACTTTTGCGGCGAGAAGTCTTGGAGCTGCGTGCGCTTTGGCGTGAACTGGAAACAAAATATAAGCCCTTAAAAAATGGATGGAAAGCGTACATCCGCGACCTAAACAATCTAATCGGTCTCCGAGCATTGGATGTGAAGGTCGAAGGAGCGGAGGACAACCGCAGGTATTTGCTCAAAATCCGATTGGACTGGGCGACCGAAATAACAGAGACCGAGTTTTTTCAGCGCGCGAAGACTTTTCCTAAAGCTAAAACCGGACTGTTTCTACATGACTGAGTGGCGCTATTTTCGGTGCCATCGCTTGGCTGCTGCCTTTCGAGCTATCTCTTGGCGCTTTTTTGGTGAGAGCTTTGCGGCCCGCGCCTTCCCGCCCTTCGACGCTCCGAGCACCGAGAGCGCTTGCGCGTGGATATTCTTGTCCTCTGCGGGCTCAGAACGTCGCCAATCGCTTCCTCGAACACGCGGAGCGCATTTTGCGCGAAGTCCGCTGCTTGCCGCCTCTGCTTGCTCGGGTAGGCATTTGCTCGATGTAGCAAGTGCATTGATGAAGTGGAAGTGGCAGGATCGGGAAATGGAAAACATCGGACAAAAATGCTCGGAATGTGGTGAGCCGATTTCGGCTGCCCTTCTCAAAGATAGACCCTTTGCAACGCTTTGCATTGATTGCAAAACCAAACGCGAAAAGCAGCCAAAAATCGCGTCTCACGAGAAACCTGAAAAGGTAAAGAAGCGCAGGAAAGGCGGAAATAGGGGAGGCGTGAACCTAAGGAATATTGCTGAGATTGGGTGAGGTAGATCACTATGCTGCAATGCAATGGAAAGAGCGGTACGTGCAACACGAAAGTCGAACCGAAACGTTTATCCGGCCGGAACCATTACGAATGCGAGAATTGCGGCGAGAGATGGGACACCGATCCCGATTCCACGATGGATTCTTCGGGGCAGCCAGTCGCACAGGTTGAACGACGAGATTGCGCCTGTCCGAAAGAGTGGAAACGCGTGCGCATGCCTGCCAAAGGGGCCAATCGAAACAGACATCGACCAATGTAGGGGGAGCGTTGTCCCAGTTTATTCCGCTTGGTCCCGTCTCGTCCCGCCTAGTCTAGTTTGGCCAATAATTCAAAACCGCCCACTAGCGGGGTAATCGATTGTATTATACGGAAGTTTTAGGTATTTTTACGCAAGTGGCAAACATTGTCCGTAGAACGACGGAAATCTCCGGCGAATCGGCAGATCGATTGATGACGGTTCGCCAACTCGCCGATTACCTCAACCTCAACGAGCGAACGGTGCTCAAATTGGTATCCGAGGGGGAGTTACCCGGAGTCAAAATCGGAAATCAATGGCGCTTCCGCAAGGCGATGCTGGACGCTTGGCTCGACGATCAAATGCTGGGCGTCACGCCACGGAGCGTTGACGTTTCCAACGGCGCGCCCGCGGCGCGCAGAATGCTCAATCTCGCGAGTTGCTTTCAGCCAAGCCACATAATTCCCGAGCTGGAGGCCAACACCAAAACCGGAGTCATCGAGGAGCTGGCGAATCTGGCTAGCCGGCTGAATTTGGTGAGGGACAAGAACTGGTTTGTCGGCGCTCTTATCGAGCGCGAGAATATCATGCCGAGCGCGACCGGTAACGGACTTGCCTTCCTGCACACGCTCAATCGCCATCCCGAGCACGTAGTCAAACCGTTCATGGTCCTGGGCCGATCGCGAGGCGGGGTCGATTTCGACGCTCTCGACGGTAAGCCCACTCATCTGTTTTTCGTACTCGGGCTTAAGTTTCACGAACTGCAGCTTCCGTGGCTGGCAAAGCTGCCGCAGATGTGTTCACGGCCTGAAACGCTGCGAACCATAATGGCCGCCGTCACGGCCGACTCAATCTTCGCGGCCCTGTCTGACGCCGAGCGTGATTTGGGGATCTCGTCGAACAACGAGACCCCGAGGAAACTGCCCTAATGATGGAACTGCTGGTGGCACGCGGCGAGTTTCTACCTGCGATTCGTATTTCAGAAATTTCGGCTCCTGGCTGAAAGTCATTGACGTAAAAGCTGAACTGGAGGGAAGACTGTCAAATGGATGTTCATCGGATCGGCGAACTTAGTCCGGGTACTCCTGTCTGGGTTTGGATCGTCCGCGTGGGCAAAGGGAGGTGGTGGCCCGGTTCCGTGCTGTCCATCGGCGCCCTGGAGCCCTTTCCGATCGTCGATACCCGCTTCGAGTGTCGCGCGGCTGGAAAGAACGGCATGGACGGGCCGGCCTTTGTTGGCATCAGCACCACCCGAATGCGTTATCTTGAACTCCGCGACATCCGCCTGAAAGGTGAAGATCGACCGAATTTTATTCCGAGCTCGATTTTCGCCAAACCTGAGCTAACTGAGGCCGGACTCAACGACATGCAGCGGGTGGACACAATGACCGCGGATGCTCGAGTGTCGATGGCTACCGCCGTCAAGAAGTCTCGAGCGAGGAAAAAGACCAAAGCCTCAAATCCAACCAAGGATGCGGCTGCCGTCGCGATTGAATGATGAAGCGAACGGCAAGGAGTAAGGTTGCCGCATTCATCGAGTTCTAGATTATGACTGCTATGGGGATTCAATCACCGCTACGCGCGGGGTTTTTCACTGGTCGCTGGCACGACGGGCCAGTCTCAATCGAAAAATCCGCGTAGCGCATCTTTTTCTCTCTCCCTCCGGCGGCGACAACGGAGCCGCCGCTTAACACTGCGCCCCCGTCGCAACGGGTCGCTAGCATCAATTGGAATCATCCGCATCCGCCGGTGATGCGATCGGATACAGCATAGCGCGACGGGCGATCACATGATCGGCCGCCGAAATCACGCTTACTCCCGAAACATCGTGCCGGCGCTCCCAATCCGCCCTCGCCAGCCTGCAATCAGCGCGCTGGCACGCAATTGGCTGTTGGCGTGAGAACGGCGGCACACCTCAATCATCGCCGAAAAAAACGAGGATGCGCAAAACAGTCCGGTGACACCCGCGCGCCGCCATAAATCGATCAGTTCGCGTGCGGTCGGAATGGCGGAACGCCGAGGAAGAGCTTGACAGCGCAGATGATACGTAGTACGTAGTTGCACTACGCGATATGCCCACGCCGATCACAAGCCAAGACATGTCATCACCAGCCGTCAGGCCGCGTGTTTCTGCAAGGCTGAAGATGAAGGCCCTCGAGCGGGCAGCTGGGGTCGGGCGCGAGACCATCCGATTCTACGTTAATGCCGGACTGCTACCCGAACCGCACCGCCTGGGGCGAAATGTGGCCTTGTACGACGCCTCGTTTGTCGACCGTATTCGTCTGATCAAACAGCTCCAGCAGAGACGCTTCCTTCCGCTACGAGTGATCAAGGCGATGGTCCAGGGCGACACGGCGCTTGCGCCCGCCGAGGTACAGACGCTGGCCGACCTCGACCGCCACCTGTTCCGCGCAGCCGGCATCGATCGCCGCCATCCCCCCGTCAGGCTGACCGAGGTCGCGCGGCGCACCGGTGTGGCGCCGGGCGAGATTCGACAGCTCGCGGCGGCCGGCGCTGTCGAAATCGTGTTGCGCGAAGGCGTGCAATGGCTCGATGACGCCGGCGTCCGGATCGTCGAACTCTACGCACAGCTGCAAGCCGCCGGCTTCGAAGCGTTCGGCTTTGGCCCGGAGAATATGCGGCTTTATGCCGATATGGCCCGGTGGTTGGCACGCGAGGAGCTGCGGCTTTTCACGCGCGGCGTGGCAGGCAAGACCTCGGCGGACGAGATGACCAGGATGATCGAGGCCGCCACGGCGATCCTGAACCAGATGATCGGGGTGTTACACGCAAGCGTGATCCTACGTTTCATCGCAAGTGGTCGCGTGCCACCTGCTCTGCAAAGACCGCTGCCGCGCAACGCACGGCCCAGACAGCGGGAGAAGAACCAATGACCGGAACGCGACACTGCTTGCGTCCGGAGAGGACAGCCTCATGGCCAAAACCAACGTCCCAACTCCATTGAGCTTCGCACATCGCACTTTGCTTGCCACTGGTTCGACCGTAAGCGCCCGTTTTTCGGAGGGAGGAGAACGCCATGCCTGATGCGAGTTACGACGCGATCATAATCGGTGCTGGTCACAACGGCTTGGCGCTCGCCAGCTACCTGGCGAAAGCTGGATGGAGCGTTGGCGTTTTCGAGAAGCGCACCGAAGAAGGCGGCGGACTCTGCACCGAGGAACTGACGCGGCCGGGCTTCCTGCACAACGTCCACGCGAATTATCACACCCTGGTCGGCATCTGCCCGGTGTACGACGACCTTGAACTCATCACGCGGCACGGATTGCGCTACGTCCAGCCGCCGGTGCAAATGGCCAGCGTGTTTCAGGACGGTAAGGCGCTGGTGGTGCATACCGACCTGAACAAGACCTGCGAGTCGATTGCGCGCTTTTCGCCGAAGGACGCCGAGACCTTCCACGGCGTTTACGAAGAAGCGCGCGGCTACCGCGACCTGATTTTGCGCACGCTGATGTATTCGCCGCCGAACTCGATGAAGGAGATCACCAAGGCGCTGGTGGCCTGGGGCATCGAGGAAAAGAGCAAGTACCTGAGCGTTCATTTGCGCCATCAGACGATCAACGAATTCCTCGACCACCATTTCGAGAACGATCGAGTCAAGGCTCATCTGTCATTTCACGCCTCGCTCGCGGGCTACGCGACCGATCGCCGAGGGCTCGCGGTTTCGTTCCCGCTGCTGCTGAGCAAGATCGACAACTGGCACATCTGCATTGGCGGTTCGCACGCGCTGGCCCATTCATTATGGGAAGCGCTGGCGCAAGCCGGCGGGCGCGTTTTCCTGAATCAGGGCGTCGAGAAGATCATCGTCGAGAAGGGCAAGGCGGTCGGCGTCCGCCTCGAAGATGGCAGCGAAGTGCGGGCGAAGCACCTGGTCGCCAGCTCGATCAGCCTCGAGCAGACTTTCTTGCGTCTGGTCGGGCGCGAGAATCTGTCCGCTGCGCTGAATGCCGAGGTCGAGCACTTTCCGCACATGGATTCCACGTTCTTCAGCGTCCATCTGGCGATGACGGCGAAGCCGGAGTATCGCGCGGCCGCGTTCGATCCCGATGTCAATCAGGCCTGGGTGGTCAATCTCGGCTACGAAAATCAGAAGCAGTTCAATGACGATTGGCACGACGTGCGCGCCGGCAAACTTTTGAATCCGCGGCCCAATGCCGCGGTCAATTCGCTCTATGATCCGACTGACGCGCCCGACGGCTTCTACACCGGCCTGCTCCGGCAGATGGCGACCTACGATCTCGCCAACGGCGGTCCGACCGCTTGGGATAATATCTCCCGCGAATACGGCCAGCGATGCATCGACGTGTGGAAAGAGGCGGCGCCCAACCTGACCGATAGCACGTTTCTCGACTGGGCGACCTATTCGCCGCTCGACATCACGCGGCGGATCCCGAACATGGTTCGGGCCGACTGGATCGGCGGGCTTATCGATCTCGGCAACATGCTGGACAATCGCCCCGGCCCGATTCTTTCAGAGTATCGGACGCCGATCGGGAATCTGTACATGTGCGGCGCCACGCAGCATCCCCACGGCTTCGTGACCTTCGCGCCGGCTTACAACGCGCTTGAGATTATCGCGCAGGATCAGCACGTCGAACGCTGGTGGAAATGACCGCTATCGCAGATATTCCGGTGCGACTCGATGACGACGCGACGAGCGGGCTCGCCTCGATCGTGCAGCAGTTCCTCGAGCAGCAACTCGCCGATTCGACGCGGCGGCGGGTACGCGCGTCGCGTTTGCGTGGCCGCCTCGGTCTCACCGCGACTGATTACGATGCTTCCGTGACGGTGGATTTTCGGGGCGACGTGATCGCGATTTGCGACGGCAGTGCGGGGCCCCTCGACGCCACTATCGCGGGTTCGTACCAGTCGCTGACCAAGCTGCTGCAGGGCCGCAGCAATCCGCTGGTCGAGCATCTTCGAGGCCGGCTGAAAGTCACCTCGCGGATCGGCAATCTTTTTTTTCCATTTCGGGTTCATCGGCTGATGAAGCTCGCCCCTGAGGGCAATCATTAGGAGGGCCGCATGCCAGACGCATCTTATGACGCGGTAATTATCGGGGCCGGCCACAACGGTCTCTGCCTTGGCGCCTATCTCGCGCGCGCAGGCTTGAAAGTCGGGATATTCGAGCGGCGCCACGACGAAGGCGGCGGCGCACACACCGACGAGGCGACCGTGCCCGGCTTCTGGCACAACCTCCATGCCCAGTACATGGAGTTCATCGAGATGATGCCCTTCTATCGCGACTTCGACCTGCCCAGCTTCGGGGCCCGGGTGATCAAGCCCGATGCGCAGGTCGGAATTACTTTTGCCGATGGCAGGCCGCCGCTAATCATCTACCGGCCTGAGCTCGCGGACCAGACTCATGCGAGCATCGCTTACTACTCGCGCCGCGACGCCGATGCTTTCGCTGCGATCCGCAGCAAGGTGCTGGCGGCCAACAATTACATCTCGGCGATGCTCTACAGCCCGCCCGCGTCCGAGGTGCAGCTCGAGGGAGGCCGCAGCGAAGCCATCATGGGCCGGCTGCTGCAGCTTTGGATTGACATCGGGTTCAAGCCGCAAGAGATGAACAAGTGCCCGAAAGTGCTCATCGATGAGGTTTTCGAGTCGAGCGAGCTGCGCGCGACCATGTATCGCCAGTGCGTGGAATGGGGCGCGAACCTGCACGCCGGCGACGGCTTCGGATTCGTGATGAGCGTGATCTGGCTGTGCGCGAATCACTATATGTCGATCGGCGGGACGCATACGCTCGCGCATGCGATGGCGAGCGCGGCGCTCGCGGCGGGCGCGGACCTTCGTTACAACAGCCCGGTCGTCGAGATTCTGAATTCAGGCGGACGCGCAACCGGCGTGCGGCTCAAGGACGGGCGCACGATCGAGGCGCGCAAACTGGTCGCCTCCAACGCCGATCCGAAAACCACCTTCGTCGATCTCATCGGATGGGACAAGCTCAGTGATTTCAGAAAAGAGCGGATGGTGAATTGGCGGTTTGGACCTGAGCACGTGCTCGGCACGCCGTCGTTCGCGCTGCGGACGGCGCCCAACTACAAATCCGCGCGGCACAACGCCGACATCAACAAGTGCTTCTACACCATCGTCGGATTCGAAGATGCCGCCCAGGTTTCCGACTACATCCTGCAGGCCTACGGTGGCCAGATTCCCGACCGGCCCGGCGCCGGCACCTGGGTCAACTCGCTGTGGGATCCCAGCCAGGCGCCTCCCGGAATGCACACGATGAACGGGTGGTACTTTTTCCCGCGCGCTTCGTGCCTCAGCCCGCAGGAATGGGACGCCGTCCGGCGCGACTACAATGGAAAATTCCTGGAGCTGTGGAGCACCTACGCTCCCAACATGACGCGCGCCAATGTAATCGCTGACAAGCTTTACGTGTCGCTCGACATGGAGGGGCGGATGGCGATGCCCGAGGGCGATTTCTCGCACGGACGACCCGGCCACCTGAGTTTCGGGCTGCCGCGGGCGCACATCTATCGCAGCGAGATGGAAGGACTCTACATGTGCGGCGCGTCGGCGGGCGGCGGAGGAATCAGCGCGGCCGGCGGCTACAACGCCTACAAGGTCATTGCAAACGATTATGGCCTGCCCAAGCTGTGGCAGCAGGAAAATCGGCTCTATTAAGAGAACCGGATCGGCCGCGAGAGGATTATCATGCCTGCGATTTACACGACCGAATGGTACGAGGCGATCAAAAAGCTCCTCAACGAAAATCCGGAAGTCGATAAAAAATCCCCGCGTGGCACCTTCCACGTGCTGGCGAAGATTGTCGGCGATGCGCGCTCGCTCTATCTCCCGCCCGGTGAGTTGCGCAACTTCGTGGTGTTGTTCACGGACGGCAAATGTCTCGAGTATCGGCAGGTCGACGTGCCGGCGCCGCGCAAGGATTTCGAGTACATCTTCGAGCTTCCCGCATCGGTATTCGAAGCGGTTGCGGCCGAGCAGATCGATCTCATCGACGCCGGGCTGAAGGGCAAGATCAAAATCACGGGGGACATGCGAATCCTAATCAGGCATGCCGAGCTGGTAAACGAGATCTACGGCGCGTTCGCGCGCGAAGTCGAAACGCTTTGGCCCAAGGGCAAGCCCAGCTCCGCAGACGGTGCTCCCGGCCCAGCCGGCCGCTAGATTCACGTATCTGCGACTGGATGCCGCGGCAGAGGTATGCCACGGCTTTTGCGATCGCGCCGGAGAACGACAGCGAGCCATCAACGCCGCCGCCCGCTGGGCAGCCTAACATGTGTTAGTTTCATGGTGCACGGCGGTCATCGCTGGTCGCAAATTTGACACTGAGTTGCGCATTTGACACCCAACCTGTCTCGATCCTCCCTACGCCTAACGAGTGTTAGGGACCGATGAGAGTGGTCCGGCCCGCGAGTCGCGTGCGCCGCGCCCCGCTCCGGCGCATGCCCTCCGCCGCCGCATGAACCCATATTTCAGGAAAAAAATGGTGCGGATGGCACCATCGCTGCTGTAGCCATAAGCGCCACAAATAGCGATGAAATTGAATTCAGCAGCCACCCCCACCAGCACCGTATGGCACGAGCAGTGCATAAGTGAAACGCAATCGCGTTCTTGGAATTCCGAATGACCGGTGAGGTGAAATGCTCGAGCCCAATACAAGTTAAGACGCCTGCCTGAGGGGCGTCACGCTCGGGCGCGGTCACGCGCCTGGGTGCGACGGGATGCGTTCGAATCGAAGGCCGGCGCCTTCGAACGAAGGACCGGGGTCTCATTTACGTCAGCAAGAAAGATTAGAGAGGCAGTGCCATGAGTCAAAGACAACTCGCTATGGTGATCAACCTCGATAAATGTATCGGGTGTCAGACCTGCACCGTCGCCTGCAGCACTCACCGGCTTAACCATCCCGGCACCGAGATGCTCCGCTACATTTGGTGCGAAACCAAGCCCGGCGAGGGCTGGCCCAGGGGATGGATGGAACTGGGCCGCAAGGTTCCGGACCGGGTGCGGGACTACGGTGGAACGTGGAACTTCAACTGGGAAGAGGTCTATACCTCCCCGGTCGGCGCCAAGTACCTGCATCCGGTGACCAAGGAAACCGGAGAGCCGGTGAAGTGGGGACCCATTTGGGAAGAAGACCAGGGCGGCGGCGAGTGGCCGAACGGGTACTTCTTCTATATGCCCCGGCTCTGCAATCACTGCACGGACGCTCCTTGCATCGCCGTCTGCCAGGATCACTTCGCCCGAGGCGGCGGCATGCCGTCCAGCCAGGGCAACGGGCACAAGAACTCCTTGCACAAGCGCGAGCAGGACGGGATCGTCGTCATCGATCCGAGTTCGTGCGACGAATGCGGCCTCTGTGCGGCAGAATGTCCCTACAAGATTCCGATGGAAAACATCGTGGCCGGCACCTACGAGATGTGCGACTTCTGCTCCGGCCGGGTGGAGAACCAGTACGCTCCGGTATGCGCGAAGAGCTGCCCCGCGCGCGGGATGTACTTCGGCTATCTGGACGACAAGGAGAGCTTCGTCGCCAAGCTCGTCAACGAATACAAAGTCGCCCTGCCGCTGCGTCCCGACTTCAACACCGGTCCCAATGTTTACTACATTCCTCCGTTCATCCGGCCAACGACTTTCGCAGCCGACAATAAGCCGACTGGCCAAGCCGATATTCCGGCGGATCTTCTTCGGAAGTACTTCGGACCCGGTCTTGACCAGGCGATGGTTACCCTCAGGGAGCATCGCGCGCGCGCCGAGCGCGGCGAAAAATCCGAATTGATGGATCTGCTCATCATTTACAAATGGTCGGACGCCTTCACCCCGTTCAATGTCTTGGCTCCCGTTGAGCCGATCGAGCAGGGTGTCGAGGCCGCCAAGCCGGGGGTCGAGGCCGGCAAGGGGCAGCAGTCATGAGCAAGAGCAAGGGCGAAGAAAATCCTGCGGCCCGCCAAGCGGTTGCCGAAGCTCCCGACAACTACTGGCAATGGGATAAGTGCCGATGGGGAACCCATCGCGTCAACTGCTATCCCGGCAGTTGCCCGTTCCGCGTCTACGCCAAGGACGGCCATGTAATTCGCGAGGAGATTTCGTGCACCTATCCGGAGTTCTCCGATCCCGATCACCGGGTACCCGACTACAATCCGCGTGGATGTCAGAAGGGCTACCAGCACTCCAAAGCGATGTATGGCCCCGACCGGCTGCTATACCCGATGAAGCGGGCGGGCGAGCGGGGCAGCGGCAAGTGGGAGCGGATTAGCTGGGAGCAGGCCTACGATGAAATCGGCAGCAAGATCGTCGATATTATCCAGAAATACGGGCCGGAAGCCGTCTCCGACGACCATGGAACCAATGGCGCCGGCGTGTTGCGCGGCGGCGGCGAGGGTGCCTCGACCGGCTTCGTCTCACGCCTGGGTGGGGTCAGCTACGATCTCAACTTTCTCATCGGTGATTTCAACCCCGGTCAGTACCTGACCTTCGGCCAATTCCAGCACGCTCCGGGAATCGAGACTTGGTTCCTCGCCGATACACTCATCGTTCTTTCGAATCCGGCGTACGCGAACATTCCCGACATCCATTATATTCTCGAGGCGCGCTATCGCGGTGCGAAAGTGGTCGCGATCGCGCCCGACAAGAATGCCACCGCCCAGTTCGCTGACATGTTCCTGCCCGTCAACTGGTCGGCCGACCCGGCACTGTGGATGGGCGTCTGCAAAATCCTGATCGATAAGGGATGGATCGACCTCGAGTTCATGAAGGAGCAGACCGATCTCCCGGTGCTGGTCCGCATGGACAATCAGCAGTTCCTGCGCGCGTCCGATCTACACGAGGGCGGCGACATGGAGCAGTTCTTCGCCATCGACAGCGCCACCGGCGAACCCGAGCCGGTGCCCAAGGGCACGCTTGCGATGCCGTTTGACTACGCGCTCGAGGGCAACTGGAAAGTTACCCTCAAGGACAAGAAGCAGATCGAGGTCACAACGGTTTACTCGCTGCTCAAGAAGCGAGTCGCGGAATACACACCGGAAAAGGTGCACGAGATATCGGGTATCCACCCCGATCAGCTCGCCCAGTTGGCAGAACTCGTCAAGCCGCCGCGCAAGGTGTTCGTCTTCGTCAACTGGAACGCCGGCAAGCTCTACCATGGCGATCTGCTCGAGCGCTCATACTGCTACATGCTCGCGCTCACCGGAAACGTCGGCAAGGCCGGCACGGGATCGCGGGGATGGTCGGCCGGAGCCGAGTATATCGGCGGCGCCGCGGTCGTCGGCGGGATGCCCAATGAGGTGCTCGAGACCGGTGATCCTTTGCTTCACGCGATGAATATGTCGCAGAAGATCCAGGAGGACTACCGGACATATTTCAAAATGGACCCGACGATACCTCCCGCCGAGGCTGCTTTGGGTGCGCTGCGTGAAGGTCTCAGGATGGGCGGCACACTCTCGCCGCCGGTTTGGCTCTGGTACCACCACGCCGGGTACAAGGAGGTTTGGGACAAGTTCCTCGACGACCCAAACGCGCCCAAGAAAATCAGCCAGTACGCCGAGGAATCGCTGGCCAACGGCTGGTGGAACGGGTTCGTGCACCCCGCCAAGGACGTCACTCCAAAGGCGATGCTCGTATCGGGATCGAATCCGCTCCGCCGTCACCGCGGCGGCATGAACACCTACCTGCAAACCTTGTGGCCGAAGCTCGAGCTAATCGTGGTGTTGGATCCGCGATGGAGCACCACCGGACTCTACGCTGACTACGCGCTGCCGGCCGCATCGTTCTATGAGTACGCCGACGCCAAGTACTCGACACCGGCGACCCGCTTCAGCACATTCACGGACCAGACCGTGCCGATGCTCGGCGAGTCCAAATCCGACCGCCAGATCACGCTCGGCCTCCTCAAACGCATCCAGGAGCATTTTCAGAAGCGAGGCGTGGAAAAGTACAAGTCCGGTAACCGGGAGATAATCGTCAAGGAGCTCTACTGGCGCGCCACCTTCGGAGGACGCTACGGCCAGGAGAACGAAGACGAGGAACGGCTGGTAAGCGACACCTATAACGCGCTCGGAAAGATGGGATGGTTCGAAAGCCTCGACGGTGAGGAGCTCACGCTCACCAACCTGCGCAAAAACGGCAAAGCGTGGCTGAGCGGTCGCCCCGCCTGGCACGCGACCGTGGTCCAGAACGCGGACATCGTTCCAGGCGAGATATTCTGGCCCTTCCGCGATCAGCTCGAACAAAAGGTGCCGTACGCGACCACCACTCGGCGAATGGAGCTCTACCTCGACCATCCGTGGTTCATCGAGGCCGACGAGCACCTCGTCCGTTACAAGCAGCCACCCAACATCGGCGGCCCACAACCCTTGCGGCTTACGAGCGGACACCTGAGATGGAGTGTTCACTCGAACTGGGTCGTGTCCTACGAGATGCTGAAGCTGCATCGCGGTGAGCCCTTTGCTTTCATCAACGACAGCGTCGCCAAGGATAAGGGCATCGCGGATCATGATTATATCCGCGTTTACAATGACTACGGCTCTTTCATAACCCGGGCGAAGCTCAGTTCCTGTACCCGGCCCGACCAGCTCGTGATCTACCACGCATGGGAGCCCTATCAGTATCCAAATTGGATGCCCTACGATGGCTTGCTGCCCGGCCCGCCCAAGGGACTGCATTTCGCAGGCGGCTACCGCCATTACGAATACACCCTGTGGAACTGGGCTCCTTCGCAGTCGGACCGGCAGACCAACATTGACTTCGAAAAGGCGCAACTCCAGGCGTAGTCGCGGAGGCCGTGAAAATGGCAAACGAATCGGATAAGCCTCAGAACTCCACGTCGAGACGGGACTCCGTGCAGGAGCAGCGCCAATATTTCGAATGGGACAGCTGCAAGTGGGGTACCCATAGAGTCAACTGCTACCCGGGCAGTTGCCCGTTCCGGGTCTACGCGAAGGACGGCAAGGTGATTCGCGAGGAGATCTCGTGCACCTATCCGGAGTTCGACGACCCTGAATCGAAGGTGCCCGACTACAATCCGCGCGGATGCCAGAAGGGCTATCAACATTCGCGCGCAATGTACGGACCCGACCGGGTGTTGCACCCGATGAAGCGGGCGGGCGAGCGCGGCAGCGGAAAGTGGGAAAAGATTTCCTGGGATCAGGCCTTCGAGGAAATCGGCGACAAGATCGCTGATGTCATCCAGAAATACGGCCCCAAAGCGCTGATTGACGACCACGCCGCCAACGGCATCGGAGTGTTTCGCGGCGCCGCAGAGGGCTCGACCACCGGCATGACTTCGTTACTCGGTGGAGTGAGCTTCGATCTCGACTTCGTGACCGGCGACTTCAAGGTCGGCCAGTGGCTGACCTTTGGCGAGATGCATCACGCACCGGGGATCGAGAACTGGTTCCTGCCCGACACAATCATCCTGATGTCCAATCCGGTGTATGCGAACATTCCCGACATGCACTACCTCCTGGAAGCCCGCTATCGCGGCGCCAAGATAATCGCCGTTGCACCGGACAAGAATCCTACCTGCCAGTTCGCCGACATCTGGGTAAACATCGACTGGTCGGCGGATCCCGCGCTGTGGCTCGGGGTGGCAAAGATTCTGATCGACAAGGGATGGATCGACACGCACTTCGTCCAGGAACAGACCGATGCGCCAGTCCTGGTTCGATCCGACGACCACCGGTTCCTGAGAGAGGCCGACCTGCGCGAGGGCGGAGACCCTGAACAGTTCTACGCAGTTGACACCAAGACCGGAAAGCCCGTGCAGATGCCCAAGGGCACGCTTGAAATGGCCGCCGACTATGCCCTCGACACGCGCACCAGCGTGCGCCTGAAAGACGGGACCAGCATCGAGGTCCGATCCGTTTTCAACCTCCTTAAGGAACGCCTTGCCGGCTACACGCCGGAGAAGGTCCACGAGATGTCGGGCGTTCACCCGGACATGCTCCAGCAGATCGCCGAGCTCTGCCGGCCGCCCCGCAAAATTTTCGGCTATATCAACTTCATTACCGGCAAGCTCTATCACGGCGATCTGCTCGAGCGCTCGTATTGCTACATCCTTGCGCTCACCGGCAACGTCGGCAAACCGGGCACCGGCACTCAGGGCTGGTCGCCCGGAACGGAGATCTCGGCCTCGATGGCGGCTGTCTCCGGGATGCCGAAGCAGGTGATCGAATCGGCGAACCCGATCGCCGCGGCCGCGACCTTGTCCCAGATGATGCATGAAGATTACAAGATGCGCTTTAAGATGGACCCCACGATGCCGCCGGTCGAGGTCGCCAACGGCGCGACGCATGAGGGCCTGAAAATGTCGGGCACGCTCACCCCTGGGGTTTTTCTCTGGTATCGCCACGCCGGATACAAAGAAGTCTGGGACAAGCATCTGCACGATCCATATACGGATAAGAAGATCAGCGACTACGCCGAAGACGCAGTGGCCAAAGGCTGGTGGGACGGATTCGACCAGAAAGTCACACCGCGCGCCATGTTCGTATCGGGATCGAATCCGCTGCGCCGTCATCGCGGCGGCATGAACACCTATATAAAGACCCTCTGGCCGAAGCTCGAAACGATCGTCGTATTCGATCCGCGCTGGAGCACGACCGGTCTTTATGCGGACTATGTATTGCCATCCGCCTCTTACTATGAATACGCGGATGTAAAGTACTCGACGCCCGACACGCGGCTGCTATGCTTCACCGACCAGTCGGTACCGATGCAGGGAGAGTCCCGATCGGATCGTCAGATTGCGCTCGGCGTGTTGAGCAGCATCGCGAAGCACCTGAAGGCCCGCGGCATCGAAAAGTACCAGGCGGGCGAAAACCGTGAGGTCATCGTCGACGACCTGTACTGGCGCGCGACCTACGGCAACAAATATGGCGAGACCAACGCGGACGAAGAGCGCATGGTCGATGACTGCCTCCATGCCCTCGGCGAGATGGGATGGCTCTCCACCCTTGACGGTGAAGACCTTGACCTCGCCAACATGCGCAAGAACGGCAAGGCCTGGCTGAGCGGGCGCCCGCCCTGGCACGGTATGGTATGCCAGAGCTCGGATATGGTCCCGCGCCAAGTCCATGTGCCGATGAGAGACCAGGTGGAACTCAAGGTCCCGTACGCGACTACCACCCGGCGCATCGCGTTCTACATCGACCACCCGTACTTCATCGAAGCCGATGAGGCTCTCGTCCGCTTTAAGCGGCCGCCCGACATCGGCGGTCATCAGCCCATGAGAATCACCGGCGGCCATGTCCGATGGAGCATCCACGCCAATTGGCATACCTCGCTGGAAATGATGAAGCTGCATCGCGGCGAGCCGTTCGCGTTCGTCAATAACACTGCCGCGCGCGAAAAGGGCATCGAGGACGGCGACTTCATTCGCGTGTACAACGACTATGGCTCATTTCTGGTGAGAGCGAAGCCGTCCGCCTGCGTGCGGCCGGATCAGTTGGTCATCTACCATGCCTGGGAGCCTTATCAGCATCCCAATGGCATGCCTGCGGACGGCCTGATGCCTGGCCCGCCCAAAGGGCTACACTTTGCCGGCGGCTATCGGCATTTTGAGTACACGCTGTTTAGCTGGGCGCCGTCACAGAGCGACAGGCAGACCAACATTGCATACGAGAAGGCTGAGTTTCAGGGATAGTCATGTCCAAAGTCGGCGGTGCGTTGCCATCCTGGTACTGGCCTCCAGGCATCCCGCGTCGAGTTCCGGTAGCACAGCAGCCGCTTGGCCGCCTGTTCCGGCAGCGATTTGCGACGATGAAAGACCGAATCGCGGTTGCGGACAAAAATGTCCGCATCAGCTACGGTGAACTACTCGAGCAATGCCTGAGTCTGGCCGGCGGTATTCAGACCGCCGGCCTCACCGGCGCCATCGCGATCTCCGATCCTGATCCGGTCGAGAGTCTGCGCCTATGCCTTGCCGGTCTGTTCGCCGGGCGCCGGGTTTTGCTCGCAGATCCCGCGGACTCCGCCGAGCAACTCGCTGCCCGGCTTGCCGAGGGTAAGGCTTCTGCCCTCATCACCTCAGATGGCACCGGGCCCGCGCAGGCCGCGGGCGTCGCAATGGTCGCCAGAAGCGAACTGCACGGGACATTCAGCGAAGCGGGAACAGCGATACGCGCGACGGAGCCCGCGCTACTGCTTCCGAGCGGCCGTGGACTGATCGCGCATTCGCATTTCTCGGTGTCGGCGATGGCCGCCTCGATGGCGGCATTCATTCCTCGACTGCGCGAGATCCCGTTTATATGCACCGAACCTGCGATCGGCTCTTGGGAGATGCTGACGGGTATTTTGCTGGCCATTTCACAGGGTAAGCCCGTCATATTTGCCACCCTCGAACAGTTCGACACCGGCGAGTTGGCCGACCTCACCAATGGCGCATATATGATTATTCAACGAAGCCAGGCCGACGCAATGTTGGCGGAGGGTCGGATGGGTCGGATGCCGCCGATGATGAGTCAGTCTGCTCATGTCTTCGTATCCACTGGATCTTTCGCCCCGCGATGGCGCCGCCGGATGGAGTCGTTCTGTGGCCGCCCGATCTTTCCGCTCTGGGGACTGCCCGAAGTCGGCCCTCTGGTCGCTGCTCATCCCACCTGGATTCCGCCGCATGGACACGGATTTCCGCTCGTCAATGTCTCTCTGATTCCGATCGAACCAAATAGCGGCAAGGTTTCCATCGTGCCGTGGGAGATGCTCGACCAGGCCGAGGTTGGCGTCGAGGCTCTCTCCGCGATGGTCGGCTATGTCGAGCCTGCCCGCAACGTCGGGGTCAAAGTCGGCACTGCGGTGAGGACGCACCAGGTCGCCGCGATGGATCATGTTGGCGTGGTCGCCCTCCAGGGTTCCCCCGTCGACATCCAGGTAGCCGCCAGTGCCAACTGACGATGCATATCTCTTGTTCGACCTTCCCGGCGGCCGTCTTGCCTTCGCCGCGGGAGGCCTCGACATCTGGGCCGAGCATCTCACCTGGTGTTACCGCATGATGGGCATCCCGGACGGCGCGACGATCGCCGTTCAGGACTTCGGCAGCAGTCCCATATCCTTTCTCGGCTCGAGTCTGCTGATGCCGGGCCTTCAGCGTGGAGTCGCCGAGCGTATCGATGGCCGCTTCATTTGCCTCGACGCTTCCGCGGAGCGAGTCACTCTCACGCCCGCCCTGTTGTCGCAACTTACCGTCGATGCGCTCGTGATCAGAGAAGACGTGATCGAGCTGCTTTCGGCGGAGCTGCGCAAAACAGAATTTGTGGCGCTCGCAAAGCGCCCGATGAAAACAATTGTGGTGTTCGGCGATGAGCCGCCCGCCTTCAATGCGGCCCGCCCGGATCTGTGGCGCCATCTTATGCACGTCGAAAACACCCTTCTGCTCGCACCCCAGTGCGTCAAGTGCGACTGCTTCCACTTCCGCGAAGGGTTCTACGAAGTTGACCGGCGCATCGTTCGCAACCTCCGGATGACCGCGCCGCCCTACGACCTTCCCCCCGGCGAACTGTTCCCGCCTTCGCACTGTGCCGCGGGCATCCGCGACTGGTCTATCGGTTTGTCACCCCGCGGATGAGGTATTTGATCGCCGATGAGTGACACTACTTCGAGCTGCGCGCCAACCGAGGCCCTCGAGACTCTTTCGGGCGCGCAATTGACTGCCTGGCAGACCGGCCGCCTGCGCGAGGTCTCCCGCTACGCCTATCGCGAGGTTCCGTTCTACCGCCAGTTGTGGGACAAGGCTGGCGTCGAACCGGGGATGCTTGGTTCGCTCGAGGATTTCGCGCGGTTCCCAACCATTTCAAAGCATGACCTGGTACAAGCGGGCGACGAATGGACCAATCCGCATCAGGGCTCCGTCGCATTCAGTACCCGCGGCACCTCAGGCGCTCCGCTGCTCGTATGGCTCAGCCGCGAGGAAGAGGAAGCATACATTCTGCCCACCATGCGCGGCTTTCGCTGGGCTGGCTTCCAGCCCGGGATGACTGCGCTGTTGATGAGCCCGGTATGGCACCGTCTCGCCGCCTGCGAGGCGCACGCGATCGCACGCTTGGGCGGCCGCTGCGCGTTTTTCTGGGGCAGCATGGGTATCGAGTACACCGACTCCTTCCTTCAGACGCTCGCCTCGGAGCGGCCGGAATTCATCACCACCACCGCGCCGTTCCTGCTCTCCCTGATTCGACGGAGCACCGGCGCCGCGATTCGCCCGCACGAGCTTTTCAAAGGAGTACGCTCGGTCGTCGTCGTCGGCTTGCCGCTCACCCCGCGCATGCGCGAGTTCCTGCGCGACCGCCTCCAGGTCGGGGATGTCTTCGAACGCGGTGGTACCCAGGAAGGCGCTGCGACCGACGAATGTCGCGAGCATACCGCTCCCCACGTGCACGAGGATGTCTGCTACCTCGAAGTGCTCGACGATGCCGGCGTTCAGGTCGCGCCCGGTATCCGCGGGCGTCTGATCGTCACCAAGCTCGGCACCGCCGGGAGCATCTTCGTGCGCTACGACACTGGTGACGTTGCCGCCTTCGCGCCCGGGCAATGCCCGTGCGAGTGTGGCTTTCGCCGACTGAAGATTTTCGGCCGTCCCGAGAGCAGCGTCCTGGTCGGCGACCGGCTCATCACCGCCTACGACGTCCGCTTGTGCATCGAGGAAGACCCCGCTCTGGTGGGCCGCAACGTACTTCTGATCCGCGAGGCGAACCCGCGGGCCGGCTTGCTGACCGTCGCCATCGAAGGTGAGGCGCACGACCCTGCCCTACTGCAAGCGCGCCTGCGCGAGCGGCTCAAGGTCCCCACCGCCCACCTCGTCTGGCTCGGCGATCTCAGGGTCAACTGGGGTTTCCGCCAAGTGCTCGACGGTCGCGAGATACAACTCCCCAGGAGCTGACGGAGGCAACGATGAAACTGATGCTCCCGACCAATTGGGATCCCGAACTCATCGCGCAAATTGCGCCGTTCAAGCCCGATTACATTTACGGCAGCCTGCCCAGCGAGGCTACGCTGCGCTCCTCGCAGATGCTGTCCGAGGCGAGCGAAGACGATATCGCGCTCCATGTTTCACAAGCCTCGCAGCACGGCATTCGTCTGGTTTACGTCATGAATGCCACCTGTCTGGGGAACAAGGAATACTCTGAAGCAGGCCGCGGTGCGCTGTTGCAGCGTCTCCAGTGGCTGGTCGATATCGGGGCGGCGGCGGTGGTCACGGCCAATCCGTTCGTGATGGAGCTGGTGCGCGAGAATTTTCCCGCTCTCGAGCTCCACATTTCGGTGCTCGCATCGGTCAATGACGCCCGCAAGGCGAAATTCTTCGAAGACTTGGGCGCCACCGTGATTCATCTCGATCCCCAGGTCAATCGCGACTTCCGTCGTCTCGAGGCCATCCGCAAGGCGGTCGGATGCACCCTCTCGCTGGTGGTCAACGAGGGCTGCCTGCTGAGCTGTCCGATCCGCCAGTACCACTCCAATATGATTTCCCATTCGGGCGAAAGCATCACCGCCCGATACTACGTGGACTACTGCTACTACCGATGCTCGCTGCTCAAGCTCAACGACTTCGCCGAGCATCTTCGCTCACCATGGGTCAGACCCGAGGATCTCGCCGTCTACGAAGACTTGGGCATCGACCTGTTCAAGATCGCCGGCCGTGAAAAGATGGAAGAGGGACCAAGCTCGCACACCGATTGGATCGCGATGGTCGCCAATGCGTACCACTCGCGCCACTGCGAGGACATCGCCCGCCTCCTCGTCGGCATCCTGCCCCCTTACAAGCTCTTCGGCGAGGCGCCGGAGCCGTTGGCCGTCCGCATCGACAGTGCGGAGCTCGATGGGTTTCTGCGCTTCTTCCAGGACGACCATTGTCTGCTCGATTGCAACCAGTGCGACTATTGCGGCCAGTGGGCGCGGCGCGCCGTCCACGTCAGCGGCCGGCCAACGGAATGCGCACAAGCGCTCGCGGACGACGTGCAAACTATTCGAGTCGGAAGTTATCGGAGTGGCAGGTGAAAGAAGCAGCTAATTCTCTCGACCTACAAATTCTGGCCGCGCTTCATATGCTTTTTGCGGCCGTGTTTGTTGGCTCCAATGTGTTTCTCGATTTCCTTTTGACCCCGCGTCTCGATCTGATTCCGCCCGGCCAGGCCGCGCGGCTTGGTGACAAGCTCGGCACCGACTTCGCCTGGCTGAACTGGGTCGCCCTGATGGGTTCCGCGCTGAGCGGACCCCTGCTGCTGTGGCGATTGGGCAATTTTTCGTCGTTGTTCGACCCGGGTTTCTACATCACCGGTTACGGCGCCGCCCTGGGGACGATGATGACGATCTGGCTCAGCTTGATAATCACCGCCGCAATCCTGACCTTCTACCTGCGCCCGCGCGTCGTCGTGAAACTTCCCTACGATGCGACCCGTCAGCAGGTCGAGGGCTCTCGTACCGACGCCATCAACTATGCGGCCTGGATGAAGACTCTGGCGCGCTACAACGTATACGCGTCGTGCCTCGCGATCGTCGTTGGCGGGTTTCTGCGCTTCGGAGGTTATCCTTTCTGAGATGCTGACCGCGAGCCCACAAACCCCAGCTCTTTTTTTCAGCGCGCCGTTCGCGCGGCGCATTGCATTGGATAGATGACCCATGCTGCCGGATAACCGAAGCGCAACCGTCCGAACTGAGGCCTCGCACCTGCGCGACCGATTCGGGCGCACCATGAAGAAACTGCGCATCTCACTGACTGATCGATGCAATTTCCGTTGCGTTTACTGCATGCCGGAGTCCCCGGTCTTCGGTCCCAGGAAAGTGGTCCTCAGCCTCGAAGAACTCCATCATCTGGCTGCCGTTTTCGTAGCTCGCTTCGGAGTCGAGCAGATACGCCTGACCGGTGGCGAGCCTCTCGTTCGCAACGGTGCGCCCCGCTTCGTCTCCATGCTCCAAAGCCTACGCCCCGCCGGCCTTCGGCGCGTCTCGCTCTCGACCAACGGCGCCCTGCTGGCGCGCTACGCGCCCGAACTCGCCGACTCAGGCCTCGACGGCGTCAATCTCAGCCTCGACTCGCTGTCTCCCGCCCGCTTTCACCAAATCACCGGCGGCGGCGACCTGCGCGAGGTTCTGCATGGGATCGACGCTGCGCGTGAGGCCGGCCTGCCGCTGAAACTCAACACCGTGGTGATGCGCGGGACCAACGACAGCGAAATTCCAGCGCTCGCGGAGTGGGCCTATCGCGCCAACATCCCGCTGCGCTTTATCGAGTTCATGCCGCTCGACAGCCGCGGCCTTTGGAGTCCCGATAAGGTCATCACCGAGCGCGAGATCGTCGCGCTGCTGGCGCGGCACTTCGATGTCAAGCCGCTTGCGCGCACCCACGAAAGCGAAAGCGAACCGGCGAACTACTATCTCTTGAACGGACACTTCCGCCTCGGCGTGATTTCGACCATCTCCAATCCGTTCTGCGCGCGATGCGATCGCATCCGGCTCACCGCGGATGGAAGGCTGTTCGCTTGCTTGTTCTCGCCCGCGGGCGTCGATCTCAAGAGCGCGCTGCGCCCCGCGGTCGATTCAGATTTGCTTGAATCACGGATAGAAGCGGCGATCCGGAATAAGTCCCCCGGCTTCGTCGACCGTTCCACCTCAATGGATCGCGGAACTGTAGGAATGCACGTGCTCGGGGGCTGAATTCACTATGGAGCCGATCCCCTATGAACACTATGAACACAATGAACAGACCCAATGACGCACGGCCCACGCTCGTGCGCCTGTTTGCGGTAGCACTGGTGGCTCTCTTGACCCAACTCGCCGCGCCCAACTTTGCCGCGGCGCAGGTCCGCCCCGGAGACGTCATCACCGACCGCAACGCGTCCAAAGCGAAGGATCTCGTGTCGCCCGGAGTTTATATTCGGATTACCCGCGGGATGAGCATGAAGATCGTGCCAACCGAACGCATCGAATGGCCGCCGCCGTATCGCGAGGCCACCGAGAAATATTCCTCGCAGGTCCGGCTTACCAATGACAATAGGACCTTGGTGGGATACGTGGCCGGCCTGCCCTTCCCGTTCATCGATCCCAACGATCCCGCGGCCGGCACGAAGCTGATGTGGAACGACACGTTTCGGCCCACGTCCACCGACGATTATGATGCGCGCGACTTCAGTTGCATCACCGAGTACCAGGACTTGAATCGGCCCTACGTTCCAATCGACTACTACGAGTTTGGCCATCTGGCCAGTTACAACCTCGTCGGCCGCACCGAGGTCGAGCCCATACCAACCGACAAGGATTTCCTGACCACCGGGCGGCTTTTGCTGATGGGCTTCTATCCATTTCTGGCGCCGCAAGAGGACCGTGGCCGTGGCTTCGTCCGCTATCGATATGCCGATCCGCTCAAGGGCGACGACACCTGGGGCTGGAGCCCCGGCAATCGACGGGTCCGCAGGCTGGGCGAGGCGTTCCTGGGATCCTCAGCCGGTGCGATTACCTGGTCACTCGACAATTTTCAGGGCTTTGCCGCCAAGAATGAAAACTACAACTGGCGGCTACTGGGCGAGAAATCCATGCTTGCTTCCATCGCCGCCGCTCACGTGCCCGAAGTCACCTGCCCCACCGACGGCGGCGCCAGCGCATGTCCCGAGCGTTGGGAATTGCGCCGGATGTACATCGTCGAGGGGCGCCCACGGATGGACCGGGTTCCGGGCGAGCTGTTCGGCCGCCATGTCATGTACCTCGATGCCGAGGCGCAATGCATCATGTACCAGGATTTCTACAATCGCGCCGGTGAACTCTGGAAGAACTACATAACCTGGATGGCATATCGCGATCGCGCCGTGCCGGACGCGCGCATCGCGATTTTCCCATTCAAACGCGTGTTCCAGGTCGGCGCCAGCATCGACGATCTGACCGCCGGATTCGCCACGATGTGTTACCTCCCCGCACAGGACACCACCGAGCGCGAGTCCTGGTACATCAACATGGGTGCGGTGGATAAGAGTTTCTTCACCGTCAGGGCACTCACTGAGGCCGCGCCGTAATCTGCGCGAGGCAAGCCCGATGTTCAGGCGCTTCGACTTCGAAAAGGACCTGTACGAGACGCTCGATTTAATCCCGCTGTCGGTGCGGCGCAAACTGGACTTGGCCGGCGTGAAGCTCCATTTGAACCAATGGCAGGCGCTCTCGCGGGTCGAGCGTCTGGTGGTATGCCACTTCCCGGCCGGATCCCCCGAGGAACGCGACGTTCTGGCGGCCGCGCTGCGCGAGGCGGTAAAGAGACGCGCCGGAACCGACGTCGCGACCATGAAGCCCGCCGCGCACGACGCTGCGTCCGACGCCGGCCAGCTGCCGCCGGAGGTTGCGCGGCTGGTAGCCGAGCTTGGGCTGCCGGAGAAGCGCTGGTCGCTTCTTGACCCCGATGAACGCTTCGCGCTCGCAAAAGTGGCGCGCGGCGGTGCCGATAAGTTTATGAGCGCATGGTCCGAGTTCGCGGACAAGCGCCGCCCATAGATATCCCTGCTGGCGCGCAACGATGAACAGGAGAACTACGATGACTCAATCAACTCGCGAAGATGCTTCCTTCAAGCCGCTTGATCGCGCGATTGCCGGCCATCGGCTGAGCGCCGGCGAGATACGCCGCCTCTACGACTTGCCCACCGACGATCTGGCGGCGGCGGCTCACGAATTGCGCCTGCGCCATTGCAACCCGGAGCTGGCGACCTATTCCATCGGCGGCAATATCGATTACACCAACGTCTGCGTCGTCGCGTGCCGATTTTGCGCGTTCTATCGGGCCAAGCACCAGGAGGGCGCCTTCACCCTCACGCTCGACGAAATCGCCGGTCAGATGGACGAGCTCAGGCGAATCGGAGGTCGCGATGTTCTGCTTGAGGGGGGCATCAATCCCGACTTGCCATTTCAGTGGTATTTGGATCTGCTGCGCTTCCTCAAATCGCGCTATCCGGAAATCCACATCGACGCGTTCAGCCCCGAGGAGATTCTCGGTCTGGAGAAGCTGACCGGCCGCGATGCGTGGGATATTCTCTGCGAGCTGAAGGATGCCGGACTCGACGGCGTGCCCGGCGCCGCGGCCGAGATCCTGGTCGACGAAGTGCGCGAACGCACCGCGCCGACCCGGATGAAGACCGCAGACTGGTTCCGAATCATCGACTTGGCCATGAAGGCCCGCCTCCACAACCCGTGGGTCGGGATGGTCATCGGATTCGGCGAGACGCTGGACCAACGGGTTCAGCATCTGGTCGCGCTGCGCGATCAACAGGATCGCGGCTTGGAGCGTTACGGTTGCGGCTTCTCGGCGTACAAGATATGGCCCGCACGCCTCGAGCATACTCGCCTGAACGGAACCACTCCTCCTGCCGATGACGACGCGGTCGTCAATGAGTACTTACGCGACGTGGCGGTCGCGCGACTTGCGCTCGACAACATCGAAAATCACCGCGCGGTCTGGCGCACAATGGGCTTCGAGGTCGCCAGCCGGGCGCTGCGCTCGGGAGCAAACGATCTTTGTGGCACCGGGTCGATCAACGCGATTAACGCTTGCATCACCGCGGCCGGCAAGGATTTGCCCGACCCAACCGAGGCGCTGCTCCGTGACGTGGTAAAGTGCATCGAAGCCGCCGGCTTCACTGCCGCGCTGCGCGATCCCTTTTACAATATTCTTACCCGCCACACATCGACCAAATTGGAGGAATTTTCCGAATCAGCAGTGGCTCCGGGAAAGTAACCCCATCTGCTTCGCTGACCAGCTTGCGGCGGCGGCTGGTGAAAGTCGTGATCGTTTGATACAGCTTGCCCGCTACTAGATTGGTCGAGGGCGAGCGCGCGTGCCCGCAAAAGTCTGGATCGGTATTGATATCGGCGGCACAAAGACGGCGATCGTCGTCTCGGAGCGGCTGCCGGAAGTTAGCGAGCGCCTCCAGTTCGCTACCTTGCCCTCCAAGGGCCCCGACCGCGCGCTCGATCTAATCGGTAGGGGAATCGGCGCCATCCTGAAGAGGCGCGGGCTTTCGAGTTCGGCGATCCGCGGTATCGGCATAAGCTGTGGCGGCCCGCTTGATCGATTGCGCGGGATTATTCATTCGCCACCCAATCTTGCCACGTGGGTGGATGTTCCGGTCAAAGCAATCCTCGAGCGGCAATTCGGCGTTCGCTGCAACGTCGAGAATGACGCGAACGCCGGCGCCGTCGCCGAGCATCGCTACGGCGCGGGACATGGATTCGACAACATGGTCTTCCTCACGATGGGCACGGGACTTGGTGCAGGAATCATCGTCGATGGACGACTTTACCACGGCACTGACGATCTCGCCGGAGAGATTGGCCATGTGCGGCTCACCCGCGGCGGCCCTGTCGGACATAACAAGCGCGGTTCAGCCGAGGGATGGGCAAGCGGCGGCGGGGGCTTGAGCAGGTCGCGATGCGAGCCGTTGAAGACGCGCGGATGCGCGGGTGCAGCACTATTCTGACGGCCCATCGCCGGACGCTTACGGCTCGCGACGTTTGCGCGGCTGCGAAGCGCGGCGATATGGTCGCGATGCGAATCGTTCGTTCCACGGGCCGGCGGCTCGGCCAGGTGCTGGCGATTCTGGTAGACATCCTCAATCCGGAGCGGATTGTGATCGGCGGGCTGGCGATGCGCACGGGCGAGATGATGCTGGGACCCGCACGCGCGGTGATGGCGCGCGAGGCCTTGCCCGCGTCTGCCGGGTCCTGCCAAGTGGTGGCGGCAGCGTTGGGCGAGCGTATCGGTGATGTTGCGGCGCTATGCGTCGCGATGGGACTCTAATCGGCGAGGCGCGCTTCATGGAGCATCTTTATTTCGTCGTTCACACGCACTGGGATCGCGAGTGGTATCAGCCGTTTCAGCGGATGCGTGCGCGGCTGCTGACGATGACGGACAAGATGCTTGGGCTGCTCGAAAGCGGAGCCCTCCCATGCTTTCACTTCGACGGCCAGACGATAGTGCTCGAGGATTACCTCGAAGTACGGCCCGACAGCGCCCGCCGAATCGCGAAGCTGGTGAAAGCCGGCAAGCTTCAAATCGGGCCATGGTACCTGCTCGCGGACAGCTTTCTTGCCAGCGGCGAGGCACTGATTCGCAATCTTGAGATCGGCAGCCGCATCGCGCGGCGATTCGGGAAGTGCGCACAGACCGGCTATTTGCCCGATCAATTCGGTCACACCGCGCAGCTTCCGCAGATTCTCCGGGATTTCGGGCTCGAGGCGGCGGTCCTTTTCCGCGGCGTCGGACGCGAAGTGAATCGCAATCGATTCATCTGGGAAGCGCTCGACGGCAGCTCGCTGTTCACGATCTTTCTGCCGTTTGGCTATTCCAACGGCGCCAACCTGCCGACCGGCTCGGCCGATGCAATGATCGCGCGAGCCAACGAGATCGCCGCGCGAGAACGCGAGTTCTCGGCCGGCGCTCCGATCCTCGTGATGAACGGCAACGATCACGCGGAACCCGATCCAATGGTCTTCGAGCGCCTGAAGGAAGCAACCGGACGCGCGCCATTCAATTCTGAAGTCGGGACGCTCGACGATTACGCGAAGCGGCTTTCCGAACTCCCGCGGGACGGCACGACTCGCGTCCGTGGTGAGTTGCGATCTCCCGCCCGTTCGAATATCACGCCGGGCGTCAGCTCAGCACGAGCATGGATAAAGCAGCGTGACTTCCACATCGCATACCTGCTCGAGCGGATTGCCGATCCGCTTGCCGCGCTCGCTTTCCGTTTGCATCCGACCGACGACCTGACCGCGCTGCTCGAGGTTGCCTGGCGCATGCAGATTCAGAACCATCCGCACGACTCGATCTGCGGATGCTCGATCGACCAAGTCCATCGGGACATGCGCTACCGCTTCGATCAGGCCGCAATGATCGGCGAGATCGTGGCGCGCCGCGCCTCGGATGCCGTGCTTTCAGCACGAAACGGCGGCGAAGCCGCGATCGCGGTGTTCAATCCGACGTTCGCTCGCCGTGCGCTCATCACGGGTGAAACCGAAGTCGCGGATCCCCACGCGAGCTACGTCGCGCTGGATAGCGACGGGCGCCGGATTCCCGTCGCGATCGACGCCGGGCGGCTGGCGCGGCCATTCGAAATCGAGCTGAAGGCGGCCGACCTCAAAGGCTTGATCACCGGCGCTCAGGTTATGGACCAGTATGTGAACCGGTTCGAACTCGAACGCGTTGGGGACAACCGATTCGATCTCCACGTGTTCGTCAGCCGCAGCCCGGCGGGCGACCTGGATCCGGAGAGCTTTCGTCGGCGAATTCTTGAGCTGCCTGACGAAGCGATCCTTCGGATCCGAGCTACGGAGGCCGCGCGGGCGCAAATAACTTTCGTCGACGACACACTCACGCAGGCCGGCTTCAGCGTTTATCGGCTCGTTCGCTCGGACGAACTCGCGGCTAATACGCCGACGAATGGGGCCGGGATCGAATCGATCGAGAACGAATACTTCAGGCTCAGCCCATCGCCGCGCGGCCTGAAGATCGACGATCTGAAAAACAACCAGGCGCTTGAAATTTATTTCGAAGATGACGGCGATCGCGGCGACGAATACAACTTCGATCCGGTGGCCGAGTCGGCGCCGGTCTCGAGGACTGTATCGATCACCGCCAACGTGATCGAGCGCGCAACGGTGAGAAGCCGCATCGCCCTCTCATTGGTTTACCGTCTCCCGTGCGCGGTCGCGGCGGATCGCACGGCGCGCGCGCCGGAGACCGTCGAGGTTCCGATACAACTGACGGCCACCATTTATGCGGGACTGGAGCGTGTGGACTTTGAGGCAGCGGTAAATAATCGCGCGCGGGACCATCGCATCCGTGTCGCGCTGTCCACGCCGATTGCGGCCACGGAATCGCTCTCCGACACGAATTTCGGAATCGTCCGCCGTTCGCTCGATCCAACCGAGCCGGCGGGAGCGACGGAAGATGTCTATCCGACCGCGCCGCATCGGACGTTCACCGCGGTGCAATCCGCGGAGTTATCGGCGGCCATGATGAGCCGTGGAATCTACGAGACCGAGGTCAGGCGAGATGGCGGCGGTACGACAATCCTGTTGACGCTCTTGCGATGCGTAGGATGGCTTTCGCGCGGAGACCTGAAGATGCGCCGTGGTGATGCGGGTCCAGAGCTCGAAACGCCCGACGCCCAGGAAATCGGCCAACATCTTTTTCAATTTGCCATCACGACCTGGCGCGGTTCGCATGCAGACTCCGGCGTCGTTCAGCTGAGCCAGGCTTATGCGTATCCGCCGCGCGTGTTCCAGGCTGGCTCCGCGGTAGATATGTCTGAGAATCGACTTTGCGCCTGCGACAATCCGCGAGTAGTGTTTTCCACCGCGCGCGCAACGGAACGCGCCAGCGGCTGCATCGTACGCGCTTATAGCGCTTCCGAGTCACCGGAGGTCGCGCGATTCAACTTCGGCCGTGGCCGGAGAGCTCGATTGACTGACCTCACTGGCCGGCCTTTGAAAGGCGTCAAGCTCACGCGGCGCCGGGACGGTTCCGTCGAATTGGATATGCGCCCCTTTCAGATCGTGACGTTCGAAGTTCGCTGGCCTGCGACGCAGCCGTCAAGCGCGGGCTGACTCCGCAGTGGCGGCATCGGCTCGAACATGGCGAGTACGTCTGAGAAGCTGATCGGCAAAACCAATTCACAAAAGGATTGCCTTCGCCATCGTCTCGCCACCAGCATCGCGTTGATGGTGGCGTTGTTGGTGAGCCTCAACGCATTCGCCGGCACCAGATGCAGTCCGTTCGGCGACCCCCCGGCAAAGGTAGACCGAGGGTGGTTCGCCAGCTTTGTGACCGCGCGCAACTCGGTGTGTCTCGGCGGCACGCTGTTGGGCCCGTGGGCCGACGGAAACGGCGATTCGCGCTACGCCTGTCTCTACGAGCCTGCGGACGCGGCGGAACGAGAACCACTACCGATCTTGGTCTTCCTTCACCCCTCGGAAACGAGCGCCTACTCGGTCATTCTCACCGGCTTGGTTGGGCTTACCGACAAAGGAGTTCTGGGGGAAAGGAATCCCGGTTTCATTCTGCTTGCGCCACAGGGCCGCTATACGACGCATCTCTATCCTGGCTACGATTCGAACGCGCTCGGGTGGGACAACTGGTACCGGCAGTTGAGTCCCGCTGGAGCAGTCGCCGCAGGGGGTGCGACTTACGACGAAAACGCGGACGCAGCTTCGATCGATCACTTCGTCGACGAAACGATCGCCAAGGCCAAAGTCGATCGTCAGCGGATCTATGTGACAGGCTGGTCCAACGGCGCCGCGATGGCGCTGCTGTACGCATTGAATCGGCCGTGGGTGGCGGCTGCGGCCGTCTATTCCGCGCCCGACCCGTTCTCCGCGCTCTTCGACGTGTGCACCCAGACTCCGGTGGCGGCCGCTCCTGCGGGCGACGGCCAGGCGCATGTATTCAATCCGCGAGTACCACTGATGCACGTGCACAACGATTGCGACATCGGCGGGATCTGTCCGAACGGCAAAAGGTTTGCGGCCCGTGTGCGCGCGCTCGGTGGCAACGTCGAGGACGTCATCATCGATTCGTCGGGACTGCGGGTACCTTCGTGCGACGACTCATGCGGTACCGATGAGATGGCGGATGGCCAAATCGGGACCGTCGCAAGTTTCCGCGGCCTGGCTCGTCACATGCGGTGGCCGACTCAATGGAACGAGTGGATGCTGGACTTCCTGAGACAGCATCCGCTCCACATAGCGAACGATCGGGCCAAGCGCGAGCCGGGAGCTACCCTAAGTCTCCGGCAGAACTCCAATTGAGTTTGATTTTTCAGGCCTGAGAGCGCCGCGGCGAGTGCGCACTCCGGCACGGCCATTTGGGCGGCGCCAGCCAGAAGGTCGCCGCCACCAGGATTGTAAAGGCGGCGTAAAGCGCAGTGAATATCCACGGTGATGCGTTGTAGAAGATCAGGTGGTGTGTCCAGTAACCGATGAAGTCGCCTGGGTAGCGCGCCTGTCCTGCTCTCGCACGCAACGAGTCCTCGAGCGTGGTCAACGGACACATCACGCCCAAAATCGCTTCGAGGCAAACCAATACAATCGCCACAAGGTGCGAGAGGCGAAAACAGAATCCCCTCACCCACTCCCACTCAAGCGCCACACCAATTAGGATTGCGGCCAAGCCGAAAACGACAAACACGACATAGGCCGCATGGATCATCACAACCGCGTCGGCGAGCACGCGCCATCTCACCATGATTTCATCATCGCACCGCCGCGAGCGTTGGCGAATGGTGACGGATAGGTCAGCCTAGTCGATGCGGCCGAGGCTTATCTTCAATCGGGCGCCTGGCTCGATCACGGGCGCGCGGCGCAATCTCTTCAATCCAGCTTGCGCCTACCGTAATATGGCAGCGTAGTTTCGCTTTCGCTGCCAGCATCGGGCTTGGGTTTCTCCTTCGCGGGTCCAGCAAGGCCGGCGCTGTACATCGCAAGAGTGCCCGGCTCGATCACGTCGCGGTCCGTGACGATGTTGATGCAAGCAGGCCGTCCCGAAGAGAGCGCCCGCTTGAGCGCCGGCGCGATATCCGCCGCGCGCTCGACAAGTTCGCCCTGTGCGCCGAGACCCTCGGCGGCGCGTTCGTAATGCACCATGCCGAGGTCGGTGGCCATGCTGCGGCCTTTTCCCCACATCAGCTCCTGCCCATGCTTAGACATCCCCCATTGCTGGTCATTGTTGATTACGACGGCGATGGGCAGGTTGTTCTTGGCGGCGGTATGAAATTCCGAGAAATTGAGCCCCGCCGATCCGTCGCCGACGATGCAGAAAACCTGCTTGTCTGGGTGCGCCGCCTTGCACGCGAGCGCGAACGGCAGGCCGGTTCCCAGGCATCCGAGATAACCATGCGACAGGAATCGTCCCGGATGGCGTGCCGTCCACGCATTTGACATCCATGAGGCGGTCTCGCCACCGTCGGCGACCACGATCGCGTCGGGACTCAGGGTCTTCGCGATCTCGTGTACCATCCGCGCCGGATGAATCGGGCCGGGCCCGTCTTTGAGCGCATCGTCGAAGCGATGGCGCATTGCATAGCGGATTGCGCTCAACCGCTCGAGCCATTCCGCGTGAGGGTCGAATTTTTCGTTCTTCGCCGCTTCGCAGGCCTGGCGGAGGAATTCGCCGCAGTCGGAAACGATGCCGAGCTCAATATTCCGGTTGCGCCCGATCTCCTCGGGCTCGATATCAACCTGAATTACGCGTGCGCTGCCAGGAATCACCGAGTTGCGCCCGCCTGTGAACAACCCAATCCGCGTACCAAGCAGAATTACGAGGTCGGCGCCGCCGCCGCTGTTCGCATGGATCGCAGGATGAATCGCGCCGAAGCCTCCGAAGCATAGCGGATGCTCCTCGGAGATCGAGCCGCGCGCCTTGGCGTTGGTCATCACCGGGGTGTTGGTAAGCTCGGCAAAGCGCGTCAACTCTGCTGCGGCCTGCGCGAACCATACTCCGCCGCCGGCAAGGATCGCAGGACGCTTGGCCTCGCGAAGCCAGTTGAGCGCCTGCACGAGCGCGGCTCTGCCCGGACCCGCCGGCTCTTTCGAACGATAATCTTTGGGAAACTCGACTCGTTCTTCATCAACGCGTGCGAAGAGCACGTCAATCGGCAGCTCCAGGAAGACCGGCCCGGGGCGGCCTGAAACCGCATGGCGAAAAGCGGCCGCCAGGTATTCTGGAATCCGCTCGGTGTGCGTGACACTGCGCGCCCATTTGGTGATTGGCCGCAGGATGCCCATCTGATCGACCGCTTGCAGCGGCAGCTTGTCATCGTCGGCAAGGGGACTTCGCCCGCCGATCAAAATCATTGGAATCGAGTCCATGAAAGCGTTGGCTACTCCAGTGACCGCGTCTGTGACTCCTGGCCCCGCAGTCACGATCGCGACGCCCGGACGCCCCGTCGTGCGCGCCCATCCGTCAGCCATATGCGCCGCTGCCTGCTCGTGACGAGTATCGATCACGCGCAGGCCGTGTGCACCGCAGGCCGCGTAAATCGCATCGAGATGGCCGCCGTGGAGCGTGAAAATCTCGCGTACGCCCTCTTGCTCGAGCGTCCTTACCAGCATCTCGCCGCCATCAATTTTTGCCATTGGTGAATCTCCCTCTGCGCAGGGGTGTAGGATGTTGGCGCGCCGTCGATCGTCGTGCGATTTGAAGCGCAGTCTGCGCTTTCACACAGACAAGCACCGTGCGACTTCCTTTCATTTAGCTTATAGACCCGCGACGCCTATTCGCCTAGACGCGCAGCGCCACTCGAGTTGTCCCGAAAAGAATCATTGCGGCGATCGGATACATCTCGAAGAGTGAAAACTCAGCACTGTACGATCGTTCATTTCGGGCACAACCTATGCTACGCCTTCACCATCCCATTCAGTACGGCCGTCGAGGAACACGGAATGGACATCTACCGCGAGCTAAACGTCGGACTCCCTAAAGTTATCGAGTCCGTCAAAGAAGGCGTTCATCGCTTCGCCAAGGACGTCCTTCGCCCGGCTGCGGTGAGGCTCGACCGGATGACCGATCCGCGCGACGTGATCGCGCTCGATTCGCCGCTGCGAAGCGTTTTCAAACAGGCATACCAGTTGGGATACCACGTCGCCGGCATTCCCACGGAAATGGGCGGCATGGGACTGCGTGGGCTCGGAATGCATGTGCTGATCGAGGAGATCTCCTGGGGCGCGGTTGATCTGGCGATAAGCCTTCTGGCCACGAGTTTCCCGTTTTCTGCCGCCGCAGCAAGCGGCAATCCAGAGCTTTACGAAAAGTTCGTTAAGCCCTATGTCGCCGATCGCGACGGTAGTCTGATCGGATGCTGGGCGATCACTGAGCCTCAGCACGGCTCCGATGAACTGGTGCCGGGTACGCCCCAGTTCCACAATCCGCGCGTGACCGGTCAGGTCGTCGCGCGCGCCGATGGCGACTCATACGTGATCAATGGACAGAAGGCGGCGTGGGTCTCGAACGGGACGATCGCGACCCACGCGGCGCTTTATCTGACGACCGAGCCCAAGTCCGGCATGGCTGGCGGAGGTATCGCTTTCGTCCCGCTCAACCTGCCGGGCGTGTCAAAGGGCAAGCCGCTCAACAAGCTCGGCCAACGCGCGCTCAATCAAGGTGAAATTTATTTTGACAATGTGCGGATTCCGCGCAAATGGATGCTGACAAAGAGCGAGGGCTACGAGCTCGAACTCGAACGGACTCTCACATTTGCCAACTCTGCCATGGCGGCTGCGTTCACCGGCGTCGCACGCGCCGCTTACGAGGAAGCGCTCGACTACTCGAAGGAGCGCGTCCAGGGCGGGCAGCCGATCTGCGAGCATCAACTCGTCCAGAAGCGCTTGTTCGAGATGTTCACCAAGGTTGAGGCATGCCGGGCGCTGTCACGGGCCGTGATGATCTACAACCAGACCGCGACGACTCCATCACTGGAGCACGCGATCGCGGCCAAGACGTTCTGCACACAGACATCGTTCGAGGTCACGAGTGACGCACTCCAGGTTTTCGGCGGCAATGGCCTCAGCAAGGAGTACGGAATCGAAAAACTCTTCCGCGACGCACGCGCCTCGTTGATTGAGGACGGCACCAACGATGTCCTGAGCCTGGCGGGTGCGCGCCACATTCTGAGTCGCGACGGCGTGCCGGGACATCCGATGGCGCAGTAACGCCGGGTCGGGATCGCAGAGGAATCAACGTAGCGCGTCTTAAGGGACCGATCGATCGAGAGAACGCGGGTATCAACATTACCCGCGCCTGACAGGGAGGAATCAGCATGCCAAACAGAGAACGTGTGACAGTAGCCGGCGTCGGGATGACGCGCTTCGGCAAGTATTCGGATCGCGGCGTCCGCTCGCTGGCCGAAGAAGCGGTGGGCGACGCCCTCAAGGACGCCGCCATCGCGCCGAAGGATGTCGAGGCGGTTTTCTTTTCCAATGCGATTGCCGGATTGATCACCGGCCAGGAAATGATCCGTGGACAGGTTGCGCTGCGGAACACCGGAGTCCTTGGCGTCCCGCTGTTCAACGTGGAAAACGCGTGTGCGTCCGCTTCGTCCGCATTCCATCTGGCGTGGATGGCGATTCAATCGGGACTCTACGACGTAACGCTCGCCGTCGGCGCGGAGAAGATGACCCATCCCGATAAGGCTCTCACCTTCAGGGCGATCGGCACCGCCGTGGATCTGGAGCAACTTCGCGAACTCAAGGCCCGGATGGACTCCGGCGACAAGAAACCGGAAATCGAGGGTGGAGGCGAAAAGAAATCGTTCTTCATGGATATCTACGCAGCCTCCACGCGCGAATACATGAAGATCAGCGGTGCGACTGCCAACACCTTTGCCGATATCGCCGTGAAGAGTCACGCCTTTGGCGCCCTGAATCCCAAGGCGCAGTTCCACGATCGCGTCACGCGCGAGCAGGTCCTGGCCGCGCGCGAGGTCTCGCCGCCGTTGACCGTATTGATGTGTTCGCCGATCGGAGACGGTGCAGCCGCGGCAGTGCTCATGTCGGAGAAGTATGCGCGCCGACTTGGTATCGTGACGCCGGTCGAGGTGCGCGCGTCGATAATCTTTTCAGGGCGCGATCGCGCCGCCGACGAACCCACCGCGCTCGAGCGCGTGGCCAAGCGCGCTTACGAAGTCGCCGGCGTCGGGCCGTCAGACATCGACGTGCTCGAGGTCCACGACGCCGCTGCGCCGGCGGAACTTATCTCATGTGAGGAACTTGGACTCTGCGACCGGGGCGAGGGTCCCAAGTTCCTCGCGAGCGGCGCGATGGATCTCGGCGGAGCCCACGTCGTCAATCCCAGCGGGGGGCTCCTGTCGAAGGGCCATCCTATCGGCGCCACTGGAATCGCGCAGATTGTAGAAGTCGTCGATCAGCTGCGCGGGCGATGCGGCACGCGGCAGGTGAATGGCGCGCGGGTAGGACTCACTGAAAACGGTGGCGGCTTTCTGGGACGCGATGCCGCGGCGATGTCGGTTCACATTTTCTCGAGGTAGCCGATGCGCGATCCAATAGTAGAGGAGTCGATTGGTTCAGGGCGGTCGATTCGCTTATTCGATCCCAAGCGACCCATGGCGCAGGAATAACCTTCCGGAATAGAGATGATGACCGAGCAGACGATCGAAGGGTACGAGTCAGTCAGGACGTGGCGGCGCGATTTAAGCGATCAGTGGGGCGGCGACCCGATTGCCGAAGAGCCCGAGAAGCTGCAAGCGCTCGCGCGATTCTGCGAATTCCTGGGCGAGGATCCCGATACGATTATCGGGCGATGCTTCCGGGTTCGGAAGTTGGACGGTGAGCGGGTAATCAGCACAAAATGGCGCGCCCATTACGCCAAAAAGATTCGTGAGTTTCGCGAACAGAACCCGGACCAGGAGTCACAACGCCTTGGCGCCAATGTGCTGAGTTTTTTAATCCACAACGGTGTACTGATTCAGGTCTAGGAGCATCGGAAAGATCTGTCGATCCATTTCGAGTTCTCGCTGAGCACTCCGCCCTTCGCAGAAGAGCAGGCTGGCGCGCAATAGCATTCGCGCGTCGCGGTCTGCCGGAGCTGTGGTATATATTTTGATGAGGGAGTCGGCCGAAATGAAAAGTAGATCATTTCTGATCCTGGTAGCGATGTTGCTGTTCGGGACGCTCACGTTCCAGGCCTGCTTTTATTCCGGACCTGACTATTACGGGCCCCCGCGAGGGACAGTGGTGTTAGGGGACTACGACGATTCTCACGTCTGGCACGATCGATACTGGTGGATCAGTAACCATCATGAGTGGGTTCATCAGCACCACCCGGAATGGGTTGCGCAGGAGACGCCTGAAGAGCACCAGGCTTATGCGCACCACCATTAAATCCGATCTCCGCGTTGCACGATTGTCGCGACAACGAGACTGACGGCCAACTTCTCGATCCGTCTCAGATCCTCAGCCAATCGACGATTTTCTGGTGAATCCCGATCGGATCTGCCAACTGAAATGCGTGTCCCGCGCCCGCGATCATGTACAACTCAGCCTGCGGGATTCTGCTCTTGATGACGTTGGCGTTCTCGGGCAGCACCAGCACGTCCTTGTCACCGTGCACAATCAGCACCGGGCACTTGATTTGCGCCAGCCGATCGTACGCGTTGAACTGCAAGATGCCCGCCAGTGCGCGGTCCGCGGTCTGAGCCGGCGTAGATGGCATCATCTTCGCGCCCGCGACCAGCATCTCTTTGATCTCGGGATGCTCGGCGGCGAATTCCACCGGCATGAGCGCTGGCAGCAGGATGTCGAAGCCCTTCTCCGGATCGGTCGCCATGATCCTGCTCGCCGTCATTAGCCTATCGAGGATCTCCGGCGCCGCCATCTTCGCGGTTGGCCCTCCCGCCATCGTGCATCCCAGCACCACCTTGGCGACCTGCTCGGGATGCCTGAGCGTGAGCTCCTGCGCGATCATCCCGCCCATCGATACTCCGAACACTTTTGCTTTTGCGATTCCGAGCGCCCGCATCAGGTTGCTCGCGTCATCGGCCATGCCCTCGACGGTGTAGATGCCCTCGGGCTTGTCACTGAGTCCTGTTCCGCGATTGTCAAAATAGATGCACTTGAAACCGCTGAAGAACGGCAGCGACGGAATCCACGCGGCGCCCGACATCCCAAATCCCATGATAAGCAGCAACGGCTCGCCGTCGCCGGAAGTTTCGTAGTTGAGGTTGATGTTACCGGCTTTGATTATTGACATAGCGAAAAATTTACTCCCCGTGAAAAAATAAAATAATAAAAAACGGACGCGGCTCTTAATCGAGCTGCGTCCGCCGCGCCTGACTCTAAGCCTCTATCAGGCGAGCTTCAAGATGCTGTCGGGGTACTGCTCGTTAGGATCGACGCCGGGTTCCATCGTGTACACGACCGACTTATCGACCACCAGCTGTCCATCGTCGCCAACATAAATCTTGAATCGATCCATCGGACGCGGCGCCGGCCCTTCGAAGTTGAGACCGCTGATGTAATAGCCCGAGCCGTGGCACGGACATTTGAACTTCTGCTCGGTATTCAACCATCGCGGCGTGCATCCCAGATGGGTGCACTTGGCGAAGATCGCGTAGAAACCGGCCTTGGTGCGAATGATCCAGGTGCGGAAATCCTGCTTGTACTTTTCGCTCACTTCGCCAACCACGTAATCGTCGGGCAGGCCGGCCTTGAATTTCGATGGCGGCAGAAAGAGCACGCGCGGAAAGGCCGAGCGAACCGCCGCGAGCAGACCGACCAGCGCGAATGCACCGAACCCCGCCCATCCGAGCACGCCCAGAAAATCGCGCCGGCTCCACAATGTGCCGAGCTCGGACTTTTCCTTGTCCCGCTTCGCCCGCTCTTTCGCCTGCTCGTCCTCGCGCCACTTCTTGAGTTCGGCGGGATCGGTCGGAGCCTTCTCTTTGAGTGCAACCGCCATCTAAGTGACGCTACCTCCCAGCTCGGGACAAGCCTGTTATCAGCTCATCCACGCTAGATTCGACGTATCCGAGTTAGAAAAAATTCTGTTTCCCAAAGATACGCAACATTCAAGGAGGGAGATAGCCCCCGAACGCTCCGCAAGATTGCGTCAATGACGATGTTTCACAGCGAGACGCGAAAATTCAGTGAAGAACCGGCTGGCTGCTCGAGGACGCCGCGGATGGCGGTGCTGCCTGCCTAATCACCGTTGCATTCGTCGTGACCGGCGACCTGGTTGGAGACCAATCCTGCGCTGTCGTGGGCGCCGCCGCCGCCTCCATCGTGTTGTCCGGAATAATGGGAACCGGCGGCGGTGGCGTCCTGTCATTGCCGCCCACCGGCCGGAAAACCGGCGCCACCGGACTGTCGTTGGCCACGTAATGCATCGGACGCGCCACCAGCCATTCGGCCGCGTACCCAATGGGATAGAGCAGGTCGGCCATGAGCGCCAGCGGCTGCGAATCCTCGTCGTGATATTCCTTGGGATTCTGCAGATCGGTGTCGTTGTACTGCGCGTGCGAAATTGCGGGCAGCACAACAAAAAGCGCGGCGCAGAAAATTATTCCAACTCGACGCATGTTATCAACTTTGCGCGATTGCCCGCCGTCGTGTCAACACATCGCGATCGCCCGCCGCCGCGCCCGGCTGCAGGTGGGTTCCCGCGCTGGATCGTTCTTGCCTTGGCGCCCCCGCAGGCGCAATTCTAGACGCGATGACGACATCATTGATGCGCTCCGTCCGCGCGTGCTTGCGAATTTCTGCAGCCGCGGCCGTCATTTTACAATTCGCCCTCGCGACGATTGCCCACGGCGCGCCCCCGCCGGGTGCGATCACTTTCGTAGGAACTGATTCCAACGTCTACTACTGCGATACCAAATGTTCGGAGCCGAAATGCATCACGTGCAAGGCGGCAGCGATTCAGGTCCGGCACGACGACGCTATCGTGCCGGTCGCCGACCCTGTGGTTGAGGCGCGCCCCACCAGCATGACCACGTACGGATGGCCGACGTTCTCGCCCGACGGCAAGCGCCTGGCATATTCGTCCGAGACTCACAAGCCAGCTGACAACTCGTTCACGGTATGGGTTTACGATCTCGCGCGGAGCCAGCGGACGCAAATCTTTGAAAGCCGCACCGAGCGCATCGTGTACCTGGCCTGGCTGCCCGACGCGCAGCATCTTTCGTTTCTGCTCGGTGACCCGCGCGGACTCAGCCTGCTGTTGGCCGAGGTCAAGGAATCGACGCCGGTCAGAATCGTCACCACCGGGATGCCTCTGTACTTCGATTGGGGCGCGCGGCCCGACGAGGTCGCGTTGCATACGCTGGCCCTCGACTCGGATCGCACCGAACAGGTTTCGCTGATGAGCGTGACGCCCACCAGCCAGAACATCGTCAAGGTGCTCTCGAGGGGACGCACGCCGTTCAAGACGCCGGCCTGGTCGCCTGACGGCAAGCATCTCGCGTACATCGCGAACTACCACGCCGAATCGAACATCGTGGTGGCGGACGCCGACGCTGGTCATCCGCGCTCCGTCGTGAGTTTGCCGGTCGGCGAGAACAGTTTCGTGTGGGCGCCCGACTCGGCGCATCTGGCCTACTCGACGGCGATCATGCCGGAGAATCCCACCTATCACGGGATCAAGCTGGTCGACATCGCCAGCGCGAATTCGAAATGGTTGACCAAGAACGACATCGCCGCATTTTTCTTCGCGCCCGACTCGCGGCATCTGGCGTACATCGGCGTCCCCGAAGAAAAACCGTATTACACCTGGAACGTCGTCGACGTTAAGACCGGCGCCGAAAAAGCGCTGGGCAACTTTATCGCGACGCCCGACGAAGCGGCCGCCTATCGTTACTTCGACCAACTCGCCGTGTCGCACACCATCTGGTCGCCCGATTCATCGTCATTCATTTACGCGGGTGTGCGATTGGCGGGATCGACAGCGCAGGGACTGGGACTTGTGCCGCCGCCGATGGCGTATATTGTGCCCATCGATGGCAGCGAGCCGCGCGGGATCTTATACGCGGTTCTCGCCTTCTTTTCCCCGGTCAGGTAGCGCGTCTATGCCTTGCGGCACACGTAAATTGCCGCCGGCCTGCCGAGCACCGACACGCGGACAATCCTGCTTGGTGCGATCTTGCGGCTGCGCTCGAGCTCGCGCATCAGCCGCCACTCCGCCGTCAGCATCACCATCACGCCGCCGCTCTTGAGCACGCGGGTGAACTCCCGGATCCACAGCGGGTAGAGTTTTCGATTCTCGCCGTGCGATCCATAGCGCAATCCCCACGGCAGGTTGGTGACGATTTTATTTACGCTCGCGTCGCCGAGCGGGATTGCGCCCGCGTCCCAGTTCTCGAGCTGGATTGGCTTGTAACGCGCGCCGACATTGATCCGCGCCGCCGCAATCGCGGCATGATCGCGATCGCTGCCCAGCAGCATCGCGTAGCGCCCCAGATGGGCCCGCTCGATCAGAATCGTTCCCGCGCCGCAAAATGGATCGAGCACGACGTCGTCCTCGCACGGCTCCGACAGCCGTGCCAGCGCAGCCGCACTCGACGCGCGCAAAGAGGCCAGGCGATGCGCCGCCTTGTACTCGCGATGGCGCATCCGGTCGTCGCTGAGCCTCACCGTCAGAAAGAACTCCGCGTCGATCATCGTCGCCCAGAACTCGACGTCGGCGTCCTCTTCTTCCAGCCGCCAGGTGTGATCGCCGCGCTCGAGAATCCCGCGCTCGACCGCGCGTTGAAAATCGACGCGCCGAAATTCGTGCTCACCCGCCATCCTGGCGATCACGCGGAACTTGAGCCTGCGGCCCGCGCGCGTCCCCGGCGAGACCTTGACCCGTGCCGCAATCGCCGCCTCAACCAGCGGGGCTTCGCGCGCCGCGGTGCGGATTTTGACCAGCGCCGCGCTCTCCGGCCCAACGCCAGCCCGGTAACCGGCCAGCCCGAACAAATCCTCAGCCGTCCGGATCGCGCCCAGTTTCCCGGCGGCCGGCGCGAAAAAAATCACCATCCCGGCGCGATCGGGCACCACTCGCCGCGCGATCTCGCGGGCGCCCTGGATTCGTCCTGCTATTTCCCCCGCCGCGATCCCCTCGAATCCCGGCTGCGTATGCGCAATGTAGAGGTTCGGCCCGAACCGTATCGGATGCGGCTGTGCGCGGTCGGTTGCGGCCTTGCGATCGCGCCCGGCATGTCGATCCGTCTGGCGCGCGCTAATCAACTTTCGGCTCGCGCGCGCTACTTCGAGCGTGACAGGTACTCGCCGGTTTCGGTGTTGATCGTGATCGTGTCGCCCTCGGCGACGAAATGCGGCACCTGGATTGTCATTCCGGTCTCGAGCGTCGCCGGCTTGAGCGTATTGCTCACCGCCGCAGTCTTCATTCCCGGATCGGTCCGCACCACCTTGAGCGCGACCGTTTTCGGAAGCCGGACGTTGAGCGGCGTCGTCTCAAAGAACTCGACTTCGACCTCGAGGTTCGGGGTCAGAAATCCCACCACGTCCTCGATCAGCTCCTTGGGAATCGTGATCTGCTCGTAGTTCTCGGTGTTCATGAAATGGAAATCGTCGCCGTCCTGGTAGAGGAACTGCATCTTGTTCTGGCTCAGGATGACCCGCTCGACGCGATCTTCCGAGCGGAAACGGTTCTCGGTTTGCGAGCCGGTCTTCACGTTGCGCAGCTTGGTCTGCACCATCCCGCGCCAGTTGCCCGGCGTGATGTGCGTGATCGTCATGATCCGGTACAGGTCATTGTTGTATTCGACAATCATACCCGGGCGCAGTTGCGTCGCTTGAATCAGCATTGTGTGGACACTCTCGATAAAGAACGAAGGTTAAGAAGGGAATTCTACGCAAGCCCGGAGCGCGCAGCAAGTTGGCGGGAACCATCGAGCGCGCGGCGCACTAAAACACTAGCAGGGTGTTGAAAAATACAAACTGACGGATTTGGCTACGTACTTACTGATCTCCTATGATCTCAAGACGCTCCTATGCTTCGCGATCGGAGACGAATTTTCTAAATTCACCCTTTAATCAACAC